>ERZ1049444.9-NODE-9-length-250605-cov-8.410872_pt1 | contig 250605 bp, 244 predicted proteins | sample MGYA00383101_ERZ1049444 | MGnify/ENA primary metagenome ERZ1049444 (study PRJEB29581, sample SAMEA5548371) | metagenome | biome: marine; feature: coastal; material: water | depth 50 m | study: Short-term variability in the microbial, nano- and picoplankton dynamics... | reverse complement strand
ACGCTTGAACTCCATGGTCAGGAGATGCTCCTTGTGTTGTGAGTGCCTTCAGCGGCCTTCATTAGTCATCGGCCATGACGCTGCTGTACCTATTCCTTGATTTTTTAAATCATTAGGCATATATTGTGCCATTACATTATGTCATACGTGGTGCCATTACAAGATAATACTTTAAGAGGACTGGAACAATGATTAAGTTGAAGCCGCTCGCATCCGCTCTCGCCCTGGCCGTCTATGGCGCGGGGGCTCTCGCCCAGACACCGATGCTGGAAGAAGTGATCGTAACGGCAACCAAGCGCGCCGAGAGCCTGCAGGATATCGCGGTCACCGTCACCGCGTTCAGTGCGGATACGATCCAGGAAGCCAACATCCGCGATGCCAGCGATGTGGCGGTACTGACACCTTCACTCAATATCAATACTAATATCAGTCCTTTCAGTGCCCGCATGACCATACGCGGCATCGGGACCGCCGGCTCCACCTTCCTTGAACCCTCCGTGGGCACCTTTGTCGATGGTGTCTACCTCAATCGCACCGGCCTCGCTGTATCCGACATGGTGGATATCGAACGCATCGAGGTATTGCAAGGCCCGCAGGGCACGCTCTACGGCAAGAACACCAACGCCGGCGCCATTAGCATCACCACCAAGAGGCCCAACTTCGAAGAGACCGAGGGCCACCTGGAAGCCACTGCCGGCAACTATTCCATGCAGCGGGTCACTGGTTCTCTGTCTGGCCCGATTTCGGACACCCTCGCCTATCGCGTGGCGGGTAATTACCACGAACGCGATGGCTATCTTGAGAATCTCGCAGGCCCTGACCTCAACAATGCCGATGAATGGAACGTAGTTGGTAAGCTGCAATGGGAACCGAATGACGAACTGTCTGTTTTGCTCAAGGCCAGCCACGTAGAGCGGGACATGAATTGCTGTTCGCCTGATTCCGTTCATGACCCAATCGCAGACCAGGCGATAATCGCGCGCGAGCAACCGCCCCTGGGTGATGACCCCTTTGATCACAAGACCTCGCAGAATACCCCAAGCCCGTTCGAGCAAGAGTCCACGGCAGCGTCGCTGCATATTGATTATGACGCCGGCTGGGGCACCATCGAATCGATCACGGCCTGGGATGATTACGACCTCGAATCTTCCCAGGAAGCTGGTCGATCGGTACTCGATCTAACCTTCTTGAGCCAACCCCAGTCGGGCGACAGCTTCTCTCAAGAGCTGCGATTCAGTAACAGTACTGACAACATCGATTACATGGCGGGCTTGTATTACTTCAAGCAGGAGACCAGTGAATTTGAAGGCAAGGGCAAGATAAGCGCCGAGGTCGGTTCTGACATCGACATCGGGGCACTGATCTTTGGTCCAACGTTGCCGTTGATCGTGGCGGCGGGTGATTACGCAATCCAGGACAGCCTCTTTGAAACCGAGACCATGGCCGTATTCGGCCGCGCCACCTGGCATATGGGCGACAATTGGCACCTCACTGGCGGTCTGCGATGGAGCGGCGAAGAGAAAGACGCCGACCTGTTCGTGGATGTGGAGTCCACTGCACTCACCGCACAGGCCCCGGAGAACATCCCTCCACCGATACTCGCACTGCTTTTGGCACAAGGCATCACGCCGCCCTTTTCACTGCTGTCGTCAGCACGCCCGGAGATCGACGATTCCTTTGACCGCAGCAGCGACAATGTCGATTGGCTAGCCAGCGTCAGTTACGACCTCAACATTGACACCCTGTTATTCGCGAGCGCCTCTACAGGCACCAAGTCGGGTGGTTTCAATGGCGTTGCCGGCGACCCCGAGGACCGGGAATTTGATGATGAGAACACCACCAGCTATGAGTTAGGCATTAAAACAACCCTGCTGGATTCACGGCTGCGAATCAATTCCACGCTCTTCTTAACCGAAATCGAAGATATGCAAACCAATCAGCAGGCAAGCAGCGGCTTAGGCCAGTTCACCTCCAATCAGGGTAAGGCAGAAGTGGCGGGGCTGGATTTTCAACTGGATGCCCTGCCCCTGCCCAACCTGACAGTGACCCTGGGCCTGCAGTACCTGGATAAGTATGAGTTCACAGCTGGACCGGATAAGGGACTGGATCTGGCTTATGCAGCCGAGCTCAGCGGTAACCTGGGCGCGACCCTTGTCTTTCCACTGGCGGACGGGGGCGTCTACCTGCGTGGCGACTACAGCTACATGGGTGATCACCTGACCAATACAGCCCCTGCCGCTCAACTGGAAGCCAAGGATGAGCAGGATCGCCAAAACCTCAACATGGTCCTGGGCTGGCGCAACGACAACTGGAATGTCAGCCTATGGGGCAAGAACCTCACTGACGAGGAGTATGCAGTCCAGACCCTGGTCCCGTATCCCATCTCTGATATGGATGCCTACTTCCTGGCGCCGCCCAAAACCTACGGCGCGACACTGCGCTACGACTTCTAGCAGGACTTCAGGACGGGCCACTATTTAGTGGCCCGTCTCATTTCAAGTTGGCAGGGAATCTACCGCACTGATTGCCGCGGACAAATGACTGGTGTCGTTAAAGCGCCTGACGCTTAAGCGGCCCTGGTGCGCGATAAGATGGCTGATAGAGCCATTATCGGCACCGACAAATGCGAAGGGCTCAGAGCTGGTGGCTTGTGACAACACGCTGCCAATAACGCCACCATGAACAACAACCATAACTACCTGGTCCGGGTGTTTTTCAATGATGCTATTAAGACCCCGCGCGACCCTTGCATCCAACTCGGCATTACTTTCGCCGCCCGGAATTTTTCCCCACTCCTGCTGTTCGCGCATCTCAATAATTTTCGGATGATTCTGGTGGGCCTTTATTCGAAAGAGCCCGCCTTCCCAATCACCCAGATGAACTTCACGTAAGTCCGCCACCACCTTAGGCGTCATGCCCTTACGCGCGCACAGTGGAGCAGCTGTTTCATGAGTTCGGCGAAGATTGGTCACGTATACCGCATCAATAACGTGATCAGCGAGACGCTGGCTTAACTTTTCTGCCTGCTCGCGTCCTGTTTGAGCCAGCTCTGGGTCGCCTTGACCATTGACCAGCGGAAAGGGCTGACCTTCAGTGGCAGCCCTGGATTCGCCATGGCGTATTAGTAGTATCTCTGTCGCGCCCACTGGCCTGACAAATTTTTGCTGACGGTAGCTTTTAGTTTCACTCATGCCGATACCTTAGCGCATCAACCCCCAGGCTGTGAACTGAACAGCTCCATACTTTACTGAGCGAGGTATTAGCTATACCTTTTCTAAGGAGATCAAACCAGATGATTAAGGAACATTGTGAACAAAGCACCCGGCTCGATAATCGACTTTGACGGATCGCCCTGCCGACGCGGTGGTGATAGCCTAAAATGGAACCGCTACGCCAGTGAACACAAAGAGGTGATCGCCGCTTGGGTCGCCGATACCGATTTCCTCACGCCGGGGCCTGTGATCGATGCTGTTCGCGCACGGCTAGAAGGTAGGCCATTGGGCTATTGCGACCTTCCCCTTGAGCTTGTTGAAGTATTTTTGCAACGCATGCAACGCCTTTATAATTGGCAGATTGAACCCTCTTCTATCGTGCCTTTATCGGGCGTTGTACCGGGCCTATTCGGCGCGGCGCGCACAGCAAGCGGGCCGGGGGATGGGGTGATAGCCCAGAGTCCAAACTACCACCACTTCTTTGGTGCTGCTCAGCTCTCTGACCGTCACCTGTTGAAACTGGATAACCACATTGTCTGCGGACAGTGGCAGATGGATTTTGATCAGCTAGAGGAAATCGCTGCGGCCGGCGCCAAAAGCCTACTGCTTTGCAATCCGCACAATCCGGTGGGCCGAATACTAACGCGCAAAGAACTGGAAACGATTGCTGATACCTGCTTACGCAACAACCTGATGATTTGTTCGGACGAAATTCATGCGGAAATTATTCTGGATGAAAGCAAGTCGCATATTCCTATCGCTACTCTCTCCCCCGAGGTAGCGGATAAGACAATTACATTGCTGTCACCTAGCAAGGCGTTCAATTTACCCGGCATCGGCGGATTCGCTTTCGCCGTTATTCCCAACTCTGAACTGCGCGAGGATTTCAAAGCGAAAATTCATGGCATTGCCACTGAGCCCGGCTCGTTGGCTTATGCTGCGGGTCTAGCTGCCTATCGCGATTGTGACGGCTGGTTAGCGCAGCAACTGAACTATTTGCGCGAGAATCGCGACCTCCTAGAGGCAAAGGTAGCGGCCACAGCCGGTTTGTCCATGACTCATGTGGAGGCCACTTTTCTTGCCTGGATTGACGTGTCGGAGTTGGCACTGGAAAGCCCATTTGAGCATTTTCTTGCACATGGCTTGGCCTTGTCTGATGGCGCACCCATGGGCGACCCCAACTACCAGCGATTAAACTTTGGTTGCACTCGCGCCACGCTGCAAGAAATACTGAAGCGCATTGATACAGCAGTTGCAGCTGCCTGATATCAGCACCAGGGCATCACACGATGGACATTTATCAACTTAGAAAAACAGCCCGATTGTTGGATAGTCGATATTCGCGTAGTCCAGCACAACCTCTCGATGAGCAATCTTGTAACTGCTGTCCACACGGCGCAAGGTGTCTCGGCGCTGCCCCGCATAGAGGTAGTTGTCATTACCGGGGCGGGCGTAGTGCATATGGAAATTACTGATGACGCTTAATACGTTGTCCTCGTCAGCAAGGATTTCAACGTTGCTCACCAGTCGCCGCGTGCGAGCGGGAGGGTTTTCCGACCAGGAATTCATCTTGTATGCCCGCTCTACGCGGATCATCATTTGCAGGTAGCCTTCTTCGCGGATAGGGCAACCTTCCGATTCCGCACTCTCAAGCTCACGCTCTATGCTGATCATATCTTCATTTCCGCGGTCGCGATTATTGACCATCACGTTAACCCGGGAAGGGACAATATAGCGTAGGTCTTCGCTGACGAGCTCAAACCATTGCTGGTACTGACGACCGTCAAGCAGGCGGGCTTCAAGATAATAAAATTGCTCCACCGATAACTGTAGCTGGGGCGTTAAACTGAAGTCGCTCATACTATTTTTCCACCGCTAACAGTGCATCCCGCCAGCGACTGAAAAATGCACGGGCATAGTGTTCATTCGCTGTAACATCAACCATGCCGGGCAGGTCGGGGTGCGGCCTCTCTTCGTTTAGTCCCAGGCCATAAAAGTAGGGTCTGTCGTCGGCGAAATCAAAATTACTGCCTCTGAACTGCTGTGACCAAACTTCCGAATCCTCTTGTTCAAGAATTCCACCCGGACCAAACAAGGAGGTGTAGTTAGTGCGTAAAGTTTTCTTGATCTCTTCCGGCGCGTCTGCAGGCACTACCGACCAACTCCAGTACTCTACTTTTCCCGGGCCCCTGGGATGCGAAACCTTGAAGGAAGCGTTCGACCAAAGAAAAGACAGGTTAGGATAAACACCGTAAGTCAGACCTTTCATTCGTGCGCGCAATGCGCCAACACGCTCTTCAGCTTTTGCCTGCGTGGCTCGCAAGTAATCGTGAACCTCAGGGCCGCCCAGAATAGATCCGGGAGCCTCCATACCCCAAGCCACGTCGTCGATGGGAGCATTTTCAGGCATCAAGCGAAAGGTCGCACCGTGGCCCGCCTCTGTCACTGCGCTAAGGCCATAGTCAATGATCTCCTGATTAGCCTCCGGTGGTATTACTGCGGCATGCAGGAAGGGGCCGTGATTAACATCCCCCAGTTGGTTCTCCATGGGCAACTTCCAGTTCGCCTCGATCACCCAGCGATGGGGCGCACCGACAAACTCTATTCCACCCTCGAAACGGTCCAGAAAAGCCTCCAGGTAGTAGCGTTGATCACCTAGGTAGTCTTCCAATGGAATAATGTTTTTATCGAAACTACCAAAATAAAAACCGCGCCAGCTTTCGAGGCGAGGCACCTGCTTCAAACCCAGCAGGCTCTTATCCGGTCGCGATTTAAGTTCGCGTTCCTGGGGGATGGTGACCAGTTCGCCCTCAACCGTATAAGACCAATTATGATAAGGGCAGACAAAGCGCTTGGTATTACCGTGATCGGCACGGCACACCGGTAAGCCGCGATGGGTGCAACTATTGATTGATGCATAAACCTCATTATCGCTGCCGCGGGCCAGAATTATAGGAGTTTCGCACATGTAGGCCTGCACAAAGTCGCCCCGCTCCTTAATCTGGCTATCATGACCAAGAAACAACCAGGCCTTACCAAATATGCCCTTCTTCTCAAGCTCATATACGTCCCTGTCAGTCCAGCAGCGACGGCTGACCAGGGTGGCATCATCGTTCACCAGCTCACAAACGTTAACTAGCACGGCTGGACTCTCCTTGATTTCCTACAAACGGTAATTTTTCTGCCAGCACAAAAATTATCGTCGTTAATTTAAATTTCAAACTCTGCTAACAGCTGCTCCACGCTGGACATAGGCTGTCGCCGCTTTACTGCCCAACGAAGGCTATTCAAATGGTTAAAAAGCGCCATCGCTGATCTTTACCAAACCGCCCATAATTCCCACATAGGCCGTGCCATCGGGACCAATTGAGATCGAGCCGTAATGATTATTGAACAACCAACCCGTGCCCGTGAGTACCTTGTATACCAGCGCGCCCGTGTGAACATTCACTGCCGTGAAGTACCAGGCGTGCAAATCTGCAGGGTTAGATTCATCGCGTGTGTAAAGATAAATCAGTCCGTTGGCTTCAGAAACTTTCGGAACCGCTGACGGCGACGTTATCGCCAGATTCTCCCACACGGTTTCACAACCACTGCCGTCTGCAAGAATGTCAACTCTGGCGAGCCCAGGCTCTGATGTCGGCACATTTCTGGGGCCATAGTAGCCGAAATTATTTTCTGCGATGAGTGAACGTCCTACCGACGCCAAAGAATTCTCAGTAGTGCCCTTATCAGCTGGAAAGATTCCATGCTTGCAGACCACTGTCCCGTCATCTTGATCATAGACCATGATGTTCACACGGCCATCGGCGTTATCAGTAATCGCTACGTAATCTCGCCCCACCAAGGTGGGAGTGGTGCCCGAACCGAAACCCATGGTGCCCTCTTTGGCTGCACTGCCACGGTCATATGCTCGCCGCCATTGGGTGACCAACTCACCTTCATCACTGCGCCGAAAACTATACATGGCGTGACTGGACACTACGAATACGCCCTTCTCACCAACAGCGAGAGCGTTATCGACGCCTTCCTGCTCGCCATCGATATTTAGCGACACAGCAGCACCGTCTTCGCCATCGGAACCGACCATGCCAACAACACCTGCTCGCGTGACAAACCAGTAGTTACCCTGCCAGTCGGGCACCACATCGATTATCCGATGAGGTCTGGTGCCAGCAGAATCCAGTACATTGGCCAGATGAATGCTTTCTTGCAGCGACCATTGGTAATCGCCGCTCTCCTGCGTCAACTCCCACAACTGAATCGCCATTTCGTTGGTGGCCAGCAGCACCCTATCCTGACTATCCAGATGGAAGTAAACGCCACCGCTAAATTTCTGACCTATCGGCAGCCAGCGCGTAATGACCTGCCTGGCAAGAATTTCCAGAGTCTCTGGGTCGCGAGCCACCAGCGTTACGCCAAAGGGCGTGACGCAAGTACCGATCATTTGCCCACTGCTGTTAAATGTCTGGGCGACGCAACTACCGAGCAAGCGGTGAAATTGCAAGGTACTAATCTTCGGATTTATCCCCAAGGGGCCGGCCCATGTATAACTGTCACTTTGAGCTGCATCGTTATGCATACTGTTCAAGCCTGCCGGAGCAAGGAAGGGATGTTGAAACCGGTTCGACGCTTCTGTTACCGGATTTGCGCTTGCTGGGACACCTATGTAAGCGGGCACGTCAATCGCACCAGAAGGCGTCGGTCTGGCAGGATCTGATTCCAGGTAAGTCCAGCCCAGGGCACACAGGCCCAGCAATAAAATGAATAGAGTAATAACAGTCTTCATACCGGCATGCTCTCTAACTCCACGAGCGGGAGAAACTCAGCCCTCTAATTAGTTATGAGGCTCTAGCAATTGTCTTGCACAGGTCCCCGGCAGCTTCCTGCGGCAACAGGAACCAGCGCAGTCGCTCTCCTGCCTCGGTTAATTGCAGTTCATACTTGTTTTCCTGCCGATCGACTCTGGTCAACTCGGCCTTAGCCTGATCACAAATATCCTGCAGTGTGGGCAGGGTGTCAATCGACGCTGTTTTAGAATACACGAACTCGGCGAAACGCCAATCTTCAAGACTACTCACTAAGCCCATTGCTTGTCCCTGAAATTGCCAAACGCCGGATTTATCATTGAACTGATAATAAGGCAGCAAGCGCCAGCCATGCTCAGCCACCAACTCTATGGCTCTTAACAAAAACTCAAACTCTTGCTCCCCAATAAAGTAGTTAAAATTGAGTCGCACCCAACCCGGTCGGAGCACTATGGCACCGTTTTGGATTTCTGTCTCAATATCGCGACTGTAATTCATATCCATACCCAGCAAGCTGTGGCCATAGGGTCCAGCACAGGAGCAACCTCCGCGGACTTGAATACCGAACAAATCATTGAGCAATGATACGACGAACCCGTAGTGGAGGTCTCTGTGGCCGTGCCGAAAGCGCAACGACATAATCGACAGGCGAGGAGCGGTGTCTCCGCCCAGAATTTCAATATTGGAAACGGCATTAAACCTTTTAATAGCACGCTCGACAAAGCTTTGCTCGCGACGCTCTATTTCATCGGTCCCCACTTCCTGTTGCAGTTTGAACACCAGGCCCGCGCGAATTGACTCAATAATCGCAGGGGTTCCACCCTCTTCCCGGCGCTCATGATCTTCGATGTAAAGATGATCTTCGGGCGTTACATACATCACAGTACCGCCACCAACGACAGTGGGAACGCTATTACCGAGTACGTTCTTTTTAACCACCAGCACACCGGGTGTGCCTGGGCCACCAACAAATTTGTGCGGTGAGATAAAGACAGCATCCAAAGGATTCTCACCCTGCATATCGATACCGACATAAGGTGCTGCCGCGGCATAATCCCAAAAGGCCAGCGCGTCATAACGCTTCAATATTTGCGTGACTTTCTCGACGTCGCTTTTTATTCCGGTCACATTAGAAGCTGCCGAAAAGCTACCAATGCGCAGGGGTCGCTCCGCGTGAGCCTGCAGTTGCGATTCCAACTCAGCTGTATCAATTTGCCCACAGTCAGTGAGCGGTATAGACACTACATCCGCAATGGACTCGCGCCAGGGTAGTTCATTGGAGTGATGCTCGTAGGGACCAATAAATATGACCGGGCGCTGGGCGCTGGGAATCTGCGACTCCAGTTGGTAGCGGTCTGATAAATCACGAGGTAGACGTAAATTGAGAATATCAATAATTTTGTTGATAGCAGCGGTGGCGCCGGGGCCACAAAAAATAACCTGATCATCTGCGCTGCCGTTTACGGCACTGCGAATTTGCTGCCTGGCCTGCTCACGCAATGCGGTGGTCTGCGCTCCGGTAAACGAAGTCTCTGTATGGGTGTTCGCATACCAGGGCAATACTTGCTCGCGGATATAATCCTCGATAAAGGCGAGGCCGCGTCCGGAAGCGGTGTAGTCTGCGTATACCAGCGGTTTTTCACCAAAGGGAGTGTTAAAGCGCTGCTGGGAACCAATAACGGCTTCGCGAATTTTTTCAATCAGTTGATTCATGCTTATGACACCTCATTCAATGACAGGATAATAGGCCATTCCGGATGAAACATTGTTTCTATTTGTAGTTATATATTGTCTTTTATCGTAAAATTATTTCGAATATGTTATTATTTTAGAAACTTTTTCCCGTTATTCAGTTAAATACCGGATCAACTATAAAAATGAATGCGACCGACAAAAAGATTTTGCGCCACATGCAGCGCGACGCCACACTGTCTGTGGCCGATCTTGCAGAATTAGCTGACATATCCAAATCGGCCTGCTGGCGGCGCATTCAAAAGCTCGAACAACAGGGCGTCATCCGTAACCGCGTCACCCTTTTGGACCCGACTGCGGTAGATCTTTCCCTGACCGTTTTCATCGCAATCAAGACCAACCAGCATAATCAGTCATGGGTGCGCCAGTTCACCAAGGTCACACAAAGTATTCCTGGCGTTCTGGAGGTGCACCGTATGGGGGGCGACGTGGATTATCTGATAAAGGCCGTTGTCAAAGACATGCCTGACTATGACGCCCTCTATCAGGAATTGATCAAAGCCGACCTTTTTGATGTCAGTGCCAGCTTCGTCATGGAAGCGCTTAAGCAGACCACAGAGTTACCGCTATAGCGCACTGAGTACTCATTGCGTTAACACTCTGACATTGCAGCCCTCAGTTTATAGAGGGCAGTTGATACCGATCAAACTTTTCACGCACTTTGATCACGTCTAAATCACGCTTGCCGTTCAACCTCTTCAATAGCAGGTCAAATTTTTTGTATCTCGCGTAAACCAATCCGTTACGCTCACCCCGGTGGAACTCTGCCTTGGCAGCAACTTCTGCAATTTCACTATCAACATAGGCAAGCGGAATAGTGAACCGCCCCTCTGACAGTCCAAGTTCTGCCTTACCCTTCAACTCTTTTACTGTCATCAGCTTGGACACCCAGCGCGGTGGATCGCCTCGATTGTCAAACATGGCCACCAATGGCCTGGTGTCACTCACACTCAGGTCCGCTTTCGCAGAAAATTTTAAAGGCTTTTGAAAGACGCCCTCGGCCTCGGTCAACTCAAGCAACGCAGACCAATAGTCGCCGTCAAAACTCTCATGCTCCCCGTCGACAGTCACCTTGTCCATAAGCAAGCTTGAGCCACTGATATCTGCCCTGAACTCTAGCGGCATACCCCCTTTAATATTAATATCAGCCGCCAGGTCAGCCTCAAAATTCTGGTCATCCAGCGTCACCTTAACATCGCTGGAGTCGAGCTTTATCGATCCTTTCATATCTGTTGCACCCAGGAATACATCTGCATCAAGGTTCGCCGAACCTCCCGTAAAACTAAAGGGCATGTCAGGCGGCAGATAATAATTCAGTACCGACATATTCAGCACCGATGCGTCCTTTACCAGCAGATTAAGCGCGCTGCTCTTACGGCGCTCAATGGCCCTTTCATCGCTGAGCAGCTCTTTGATACTCATACCCGGGTCGAGAGCAATAAGGTTTGACCCACGATATTGCAGGTTAAGGCTATCCCCCTGCAGAAAAGCTTCACTTTCTCCCAGGCGAGAGACCACCAGGGAATCGTAATTGATGTCCAAACCCATTGGCTTGTCGGCGTCGTCTGGAGTGTGAACAGCAATCACCCCCCGACCCGAAACATCCAATTCCCGAATAACCACATTCAGGTCTTCAGTGGTTGCGCTAAAGTCTGTACCGGCACGCATGTAACCTTCACTCGCAACGAGACGGCCTTTGACCCGCCCCGCCCCACTGATTACTACATTTCCCAGATTAGCAGTGAACAGGTTGATAAAGCCCAAACTACCTACTGTCAGATCCAACTGTGTATCGACATGAGCAAAGGGCAGCATTTGCAGCCCCTTGTTCTCACGAGGCACAAACGGTGCAAAACCCAGTTTTCCATTTACATCGCCACCTTTGAAGAGCTCGGTGTCGCTGTTAACGTAAGCGGGCTCTAATCTCAGGTTAATGTCCCTGGCGTCCAGGCTAAAAGGTCCACCTCTGGTCTCAATATTTAAGTCCGCTATAGCAGTACCGGCGCCGCTGCCCTTGATGTTGAATATCCAGAAACTGTGTTGTCCGCTAGCACGCATATCGCGTAGCCGCACCTTCCAGGGGCGCTTCTTCTTGAGCACTGACGTATCAACTGGAACAATGTCTCTACCGGTGATAGATGGAAAATAAGCCAGTTTATCGCTGTAATTGCGATCGGGCTTAAGGCGAGGACGTTGGCGATAATCAACGTCTTCGGCTCGAATCCCCGACACATGCACAACTTTGAAAATCAGCGGCAGCAGGGCAATCGAGCCAGCGCCAGAGCTTGCCTGTAACTCCCACTGCTGAGAGCGGCTCTGCCCGTTTACCGAAATACCCCGCGCGTGCACGCGAAACGGATAAAAACTCCAGGCGCTCTCCCACGAGACATGGAACTTTGCAGGGCGAATCATGTTCACCAAATCCTGAGTCAGGCTCAGCTGCAGCGCACTGTTAATAATGAGCAGGTAAGCCAATTCAACAGTAACAGCCACTTTTACGACTCGCCTAACGACTTTCTTAATTTTCACCAATGCGCTTTCCCCTTATCAACCGCGATCATTGTGCAGCCCAAGGCCATTTTTCATAGTTTATTCAACAAGTTCGAAACATCCGCCACTCCAGAGGAACTTTACAATCTCAGAAAACGACTGCTTTCCTTTCGACCATACACGAGGCGAGCCCATCTATACTTAAAAGAACGTGAGGCTCAGAACTCTAATCGTTATTAAACTAATTTAAATCGGTGCTAACAATTTCACGTTGATTAAACGCGCAATTTGCTACTCAACTTGAGTAACTGACCGAGCTCTCCATTGACTAAGCGGCCCGCCTCTACGGTTTGCACCATGGCAAGACGCCCAGGGGGCGTACTTTGTCGGGCCTGGGATAATTCCCAACGCAATTGAGCCAGCAACCAGAATTCTGCAGGGTACTTTCCCTCGGTGGCCCGCTCTAGCAGCAAGGCCATTTTTGGTGTGATGCCCCGCTTACCCTTCACCAGTTCGTTCACCGGCTGGGGCTGATTAAACCCTAATTGACGGGCCAGCATGGACTGCGACAATTCACCCGGTACCAGAATGAGAGGGTCAAGCAAAGAGCCTGGATGCGGAATGAAGCCGTTACTCACGGGGTTGTCTCAGCTTCGCTAGCAGTGGACTGCCCCAAAAGCGTTTTGTAGCCGCCGATAAAAGAACCCAGATCGGTTGCAGAGTGCGGCATCCACACGACATTCTGGTTGCTTGCCATCTGGTCGAGAGTTTCCATATAGCGAAGGCCGATTAAATAATCACCGGTATCACCCCCCAACGCTTCCTGCACCCGCAGCAGCTTTGATTTTTCTGCATTTGCCAACAATTCAATCGCCTGCGCCTGGCCCTCCGCCTCGCGAATTTGCGCCTCACGTTCGCCATCGGCTTCAGCAATTCGTGCATCTCTCTCGCCCTCAGCCCTCAATACAGCAGCGCTTTTAAAACCCTCCGCTTCTGTCACTCTTGCGCGGCGCTCTCGCTCGGCCTTCATTTGCTGTTCCATTGACGCCAGTACATCCTGAGGCGGTGTGATGTCCTGAACCTCCACCCGATTCACCTTGACGCCCCAGGCCTGAGCTGCACTGTCGATAGTTTCAACCAGGCTGGCATTAATTGTCTCTCGCGAAGTTAAGGTGTCATCAAGGTCCATTTCACCAATCACATTACGCAGAGTTGTCTGGGTAAGGGTTTCGAGGGCGATTGGTAGATTGGAGATTTCATAGACGGCCTTTTGCGGATTGATAATTTGAAAATAAACAACCGCGTCGACCTGAATTCCCACGTTATCGCGAGTAATTACAGATTGGCTGGGAAAATCATATACCTGCTCACGCAAATCCAGATTGGTGATCTGAGAAACCATATAAAACTTCTGGCCTCCTTCCTTTACGGTAACGCGCCAGGGAACGCTGCGAGGCTTGTCAACTACCGGGATAATAATGTTCAGCCCGGCATTCAGTTGACCGCGAAACTTACCAAGCCGCTCTATCATTACGGCGCTCTGCTCCGGAACGATACGAATGCCTTTAACGAGCAGGGTGATAATAAACACCCCAATGGTCGCTATCACTATCATTAGTGCTTCAGTCATATTCCCTACTCCTAATTAATGGTTAATTCGCTTGACTACCAACACGGTGGATTTAACCTCGATGATCTCTGCTTCATCGCCTTCCATGAGATCATCATCTGATTGCACCGACCACAGGGTGTCGCGAAAATGTGTTTGCATGCCGCCGCCGAGATCAGGGCTATCACTGATGACAACGCGCTTGCCAATCATAGCGTTAACCCCAAAAGGTGAGGGCTTATCATCCATAAAGGTGCGCACAGCGAGCGGCCGGATACCGAAGAAAAACAACAGCGATGCCACCGAAAATGCGAGCATGGCCCAACCCAAACTGTCGCTAGCAAAGTGGGCGAAGCCAGCAACAAACGCAGCAATACCAAGACCGGCCAAAACAAAGCCTGGAACAAATATCTCTGCGGTTAACAACACCGCTCCGAGGATCAGCCAAAGATGCCAAAACTCCAGTCCAATGGACCCCATAAATTCCTCACGCTTGCATATTACTCGTGTAAGCATTATCCAATATTTTTCCCAAAAAATCAATCAATCGCACGTATAATAGAAGCACAGCAAACAATAGAATTTAAGGTTAAGCCTGGAGAGTCAGCGCTCGAGCGTAGACACATGAGTCCACATTACCACCACTCAAAACCACCCCCAGCTTTTTATCTCGATAGCGATCACACTGCTGCAGAAGCGCAGCCAACGCAGCTGCGCCTGCTCCTTCTGCGACGTTATGGGTATCGTGAAAAAAACAACTCATGGCCTGGAGCACTTCTTCGTCGCTCACAGCGACGATTTCGGCAACATTACCTGACATCATCTGCAACGCCTCAGCATTAGGTACACGCACGGCCATCCCATCTGCCAGCGTATTAGCTGAATCAGTATTGACACAGTGTCCCGCTGCCAACGACTTTTGATAACAGCGCGCCTCTGTCGATACCACGCCGATGATCTCGGTGCTTAATTGCAGGGCGTTACGCGCACTGATCATTCCGCAGATACCAGAACCCAAACCAATAGGCACGTAAACGCGCTCCAACGTCGGATTTGACCTTAAAAATTCAAGGGCATAGCTAGCGACACCTGCAACGAGATCTAGATGAAACGATGGCATACGATGCAAGTTGCGCTTTTTAGCCAGCCTGGCTGCATGCGCCGCGGATTCATCGAAATCCTGACCGTGGACCACCAACTCGCACCCCAGGGCCTCCATCGCGCTATTCTTACTAGCGCTATTACCGTGGGGCACTACCACAACAGCGGGGATTCCACTGCGCGCGGCGGCCAGGGCAACGCTCTGACCGTGATTACCACGAGTCGCTGTTACAACACCGGGGCAATCAGGGTCCCGTTGCTCCAGGCGACTCATATAGACTAGCCCGCCGCGAACCTTGAACGCGCCGGTAGGATTATGATTTTCGTGTTTTACCCACACTTCATTACCGCAGCGGGCACTGAGCAGAGGCCAGTTAATTTGAGGTGTAGGCGACAGCACCTGATAGGCGATGTCAGCGGCCGACTCCAGGTCAGCCAGGGAAAGCGCTTGCAACTCAGGTGTCCTGTGCCAACTGTTCAGCAGTTTCCTGATACGCCCTGCAGTCAGGCGTGGCTACTTTTTGCTCATCCTGAAAATCCTCACAGCTCAGCGCAGCCATGCTGCGCATACAATCCACAGCGGGACCGTGCAGTGGATGATCTGACGGAACTTCCTGCACGCCTGCCCTCATAGTGTCACACACGCTTTCTAGCATGGGTTCCATCATTTGCTTAAGCTCAGGCGTTAAATCAGCCTCTGCAATTTGCGCTATTGAGCAGGCCTTCACCTTTTCACAAAGATCAAAGGCGGCGCTGTCCAGATCGCCGGCGACCACATTACCGACAACGAAGAAAAGCAACCCACTTAACGCCAGTTTGTTTCTCACTTTCGTAAACATCATTTTCCCCTAGTGCGCCTCTGAATTTAACACAAATAACGCCAGTACAGGCAGACTCTAAGCAACGGCGCCATCCAAAGCAAAGTTTACCTCATGAGCCTTCAGCTCCTGTCGACACTGACTACAGCGGACCTGAGCCTTAAGCTCCTGGCCACAATCGTCATGCATGACAATCATCGGTGGACCGAGGGCATTCGGAGCGCACCATAGATCCCCCCAACGCAACAAGGCAAGAAACCACGGAAGCAAGTCCTTGCCCTTGGGCGTCAGCTGGTAGGAATAACGCACAGGCTTTTGCTGATAAGCGACTTGCTCAAAAACCCCTTCTCTTACGAGGAATCTGAGCCGGTCCGAAAGAATATTTGTCGCCACAGGCAGCTCACTGTGAAACTCCTCAAAGCGAGTCAACCCATGCAAGGCCAAAGCGATGACATTCGCCGTCCAACGATCACCCACAAGATTGATCAAATTTTTATACAGCGCATGCTGCGATGGAACGCTGGCGGCTGCGATAGACGAGCGACGACGCACCTTCTTTCCTCTAACATCAATAGCCGCACCAGGACCTGGCTTGTAAGCCACGTTGGAGAACGCCACTTCTCCATCACAACTTGCGCACTCTATGATTGGCTGAAACGTCTCGCCACACAGCATATGGGTTAACTCAACCCTGTCCAGTTCAGTATTCTGAAACCAGTTTCTCTCCCAGCGGATGGCCATTAACGCGCAGTCATAAAGACCTATTGTTTTACAAGTCAACTGATAAACAGGCCGCTTGTTCCCGCGGCTCGTTTCGCGCCTTAGGCAATCAACTCCCTGCAGCCATTTGAGGCGATTCGAGAGAACGCCCCTGGACACACCCATTGCCTTCATCATTTCGTTAAACGTATTAATACCCCAAAACACTTCCTGGATAATTAGCAGGCACCACTTATCGCCAATTTGGTCCAGGGCCCGGTTAATGGAACTGGCCTTGGTGATCAATTCACTCATTCAAAACAAACCTTCAATTTGACCCCGCTCGTTGACGTAAATATTATTCGCCGCAGGCGTCCGAGGCAATCCCGGCATGCGCATGATATCGCCACAAACAACGACTAAAAACTCTGCCCCGGCAGCAAGCTTCAGCTCTCGAACCTTCACCGAGTGATTGGACGGAGCCCCCATTAGCAGCGGGTCAGTGGAAAAACTGTATTGCGTTTTCGCCATACAAACAGGGAAGTGCCCATAGCCCTCCTCCTGAAACTGGCGAAACTGATCCCTGACTTTTTTGTCCGCCTGCAGGTCGTCGGCTCCATATATCTCACGCGCCACAGTCCGCGCCTTGTCCCATAAGCTGACATCGTCATCGTATAAGGTATGGAACTGGGCAGTTCCTGCATCAGCCAAATCTGCTACCGCCTCAGCAAGATCCGTAGCCCCAGCGCCACCATCGGCCCAATGCGTGCAAAGATGAGCTTGCAAGCCACATGAATCCACATAAGCTTTCACCGCCTGAATTTCGGCGTCTGTATCAGTGGTAAAGTGATTGATAGCAACGGTGACGGGGACCCCGAACCGCCCCACGTTGCGAATGTGACGACCCAGGTTCTGCAGTCCTTTTTCTAATGCACCTAGATCCTCTGTAGCCAGTTGGTCTTTACTAACCCCTCCATGCATTTTAAGAGCACGAATCGTCGCCACAATGACTACCGTATCGGGACGCAGCCCGGACTTACGGCATTTAATATTGAAGAACTTCTCTGCACCCAGATCAGCACCAAAGCCGGCTTCCGTCACTACATAGTCGGACAGCTTAAGTGCCGACTTGGTGGCGATGACGGAATTGCAGCCGTGAGCAATATTGGCAAACGGACCACCATGAATGAAGGCAGGAGTATTTTCCAGGCTCTGCACCAGATTAGGTGCAAGGGCATCGCGCAGTAGCGCAGTCATCGCTCCGGACGCATTCACCTGATCGGCGGTAACTGGCTTCAGCTCGCCCCTCGTATAACCGATCACAATGCGCCCCAGGCGCTGCTGCAAATCCTCTAAACTATTCGCCAGGCAAAATATCGCCATGACTTCTGAAGCCACCGTAATATCAAATCCACTCTGCATGGGAAAGCCATTGCCCGGGGCGCCACAGCCTGTAATTACCTCTCTGAGTTGACGGTCATTAATGTCGACCACTCGGGGCCAGGTAATCCGACGCAAGTCAATACGAAGCTCATTAGACCAGTGAATGTAGTTATCAACCATGGCAGACAGCAAATTGTGCGCCGCTCCAATAGCATGCATATCACCCGTGAAATGCAGGTTGATATCTTCCATAGGCACCACCTGCGAGTAACCGCCACCCGCCGCACCACCCTTCATGCCAAAGCAGGGACCCAAACTAGGTTCGCGTAAACACACAGATGAATTCCGGCCAGTGCGTTTGAGCGCATCTGCCAATCCAATGCTGGTCGTGGTTTTACCCTCACCTGCCGGGGTAGGGCTAATGGCAGTCACAAGAATCAACTTACCGTCGGGCTTATCGGACAAGGAGTCCAGATAACCCAGGTTTACCTTGGCTTTGCTATGACCATAAGGCACGAGTTCCTCGTGGGGTATATTCAACTCCTTCGCGACCTCAACAATGGGTCGCATGGAAGCTTCTCTCGCTATTTCAATATCGGACTTCATGGCTATCCTCGAGCTATTAATTATTAGTTACTGCTTTAGTCACTGTGAACTTTTTCACAGTTCGCGCCTCATCCATTGACCCGCTACCACTGCAGGCGCAGTATAGCTCGGCGCCTGCGGGCACAAAGGGTATTTTTAGCATTTGTTGCGACCCATATTTAAGAAATTGCGACATCATTTTTTCAAGAGCGAGACTCATGATCACTCTGCACCAGACATCAATCAATAAGCGCGACGCTATGTATAGCGTCGCAGCTGTATGTCTATGGACACGCAAGGTGATTTTAGGAAGCACTTGAGATAATCAAGATTTAGATAAAGGCCTCCGAGAACACTGATTCCGGGGGCCTTTTTTATTTCCTAACAAAAAGCACTTCCGGTTCAAGGTTCTCCTACTAAGGATAGAACCGTGAAAAGGTCACTGGAAAACAACATCAGAGCAATTTACCTGCTGGGATTCTTCACCGGATTTTTAGTAGTGGTGCCCGTATTCGTACCTCTTTTGCAGGGCTACGGACTTTCCATGAGCCAGGTAATGCAAACCCAGGCACTTTTCGCACTCACCATTGCACTCTGTGAAGTGCCCTCCGGTTACATCGCAGACATATGGGGACGACGTAACGCTATTCTGGTTGGCAGTGCGTGCAACGCGTTGGGGTTCTTCTCTCTTTTATGGGCCGATAACTTCGTCGATTTCCTGATCTACGAGTTTATTCTGGGTGTGGGTTTCAGCCTGGTATCCGGTGCAGATCTAGCACTGCTTTACGATACTGAGGTATACCTCCGCGAACGCGGAATTCGCGGCGGCCCGGGAGCAAGCAAATCTCTCAGCCGACTGATCTCTGTTGAAGCGGCGGCGTCGGGTGCTGCGGGAATAGCAGCGAGCTTACTGCTGCTTTGGTCCATGGACGGCGTGGTCATCGTGCAGGCATTCACCGGCTTCGCGCCGTTCCTGCTGGCACTGCTGTTAATCGAAGCACCGCGTCCAATAGCCGAAAAAGAACTGAACGGCCATAGCGACAACGCTCGCAGAATCGTCGATTTATTACTGTTCGGCAAGCCCGTAGTGTTCTGGACGGCTTTTGCAATAACAGTATTTGGGTTACTGGCGGTGTATGTGTTCTGGATTTACCAGAAGTACTGGGAACTGCAGGGTGTACCGCTGGAATACTTCGGATACATTTGGGCAGCCTTTGCTCTGACAGTCAGCCTGTCCGCTCGCTTCAGTGACGCGCTGGAGCAGCGACTGGGCTATCGGCAGGTAATGGTGCTGATTGCCATTCTTGCGCTGACCGGGTTATTAGGCATGGCTTTGGGAGCAGGCTGGCTGGGTGTGATCTTTGGACTGACCATTCAGATTTCCCGGGGACTCTCCATGAGTCTCTTTTATGAGGCGTTAAACCAGAGAGTACCTGGCGAGTTCCGCGCAACCGTCAATTCGCTGGTGAGCCTTGGCGTGCGATCCACATTTATTGTGACCGGACCACTGCTTGGAATAGCCCTGGATACACAGGGCATGCAGGCAACGCTAATGGGCTTGCTGGCGATCTTCACTCCATTAATGGGGTTGGTTTTGGTTCCACTGGTGGTTCGTATTCGCCGGGAAAAAGCCGAGGAAGCCCTGCAAGCCTCGACGCAAGCTGCCGCCTGTTAAAGGGCGGTATTTTTTTTAAAAGAGAAATCAATGACAACGTTGTCTATGACTCGATATCCAGTTAGGATGGTCGCTATGAAACCGACTATTAAAGATGTGGCAAAACTCGCTGGCGTCTCTTTCAAAACTGTATCTCGAGTCATCAACCGAGAGCCATCAGTGGGTGAAGCGCTGCAAGCGAAAGTGTGGGCAGCAATCGAGGAGCTCAACTACCAGCCCAACCTGTCGGCCAGACAACTGCGCGGCTCCCCCAGCTTTCTTGCCTTCATTTATGACAACCCTAACAGTCACTATGTGATAGAAATGCAACATGGCATTCTCGAAGAGTGCAAGCGTCAGGGCTTTGAACTTCTCATCCACCCAGCCGACTCTGTCGATGGTGCATATATGGAAGAGCTTCGCAGCCTGATTAGCAATGGTCATATAGCCGGCCTGATTCTTACACCTCCATTTTCAGAGTCAAAAGAACTCATTGAGACGCTGGACGACCGAGACATACGTCACGTTCGGATTCTCTCTGGCGATATGGAATCCGATAGTCCTGGCCCCTGCGTTTTAATTGATGACTACCGCGCGGCCTACGAAATCACCCGCTACCTGGTGGGCCTGGGGCACAGGGACATTGCCTTTCTGGCAGGCAGCCACGAGCACGACACATCCAGCGAAAATCGCCAGCGAGGCTACCACGCCGCACTGACGGATGCCGATATTAAGCCGCAGGCATCTTTAATCGTACCCGGGGAATATACATTCAACTCAGGTAGCGAGAGAACCTCAACGCTTCTCGGTCAACAACAGCCGCCCACTGCAATCTTCGCATGCAATGACGAGATCGCTTCCGGTGCGCTGTTTGCTGCACGCATAAAGCAGGTAGCAGTTCCGCAACAGCTCTCTATTGTTGGCTTCGAGGACAGTCCATTCTCACGCCAAAGTTGGCCCAAGCTGACCACAGCACATCAACCCAATAGCGAAATTGCCGCCAACGCTGCAAGAATTCTTATCGAAAGCATCCGTTCTTCACGCCAGGGCAATACCGACAAGGACCCCGCCAGAATGGGCTTTCAACCAGAGATAGTGGTTAGAGACTCCACATGCCCGGCCGCGACATGAGCAGCGCTGTTTCGGCGGGGCACGTGTTCGATGGAAAAATCTGGCTGGACAACTACGGCCTGTTACTAGAAGGCGGAAACATTCAGGCACTCCTCCCCCGGGCAGACATCCCCAGAGACATCCCCCACAATAATCTGGGCGACTTGAGCCTGGCCCCCGGATTGATCGACATTCAGGTCAACGGAGGCGGAGGGGTCATGCTGAACAACAATCCCTCTGCGGAGGGCGTAGCTTGCATGGCGCAAGCTCACCGCCAGTTCGGCACTACCGGGCTCGCTCCCACTGTGATAAGTGATACCCCAGAGGTCCAGCGTGCGGCAGCGACAGCCGTCGCCCAGGCTCGGGAGGCTGGCGAAATGAGTGTGCTGGCACTGCATATTGAGGGCCCTCATTTTGAGCCGCAACGACGCGGCACCCACAAGGCGGAAATGATTCGTCCCATTTCTGACAGTGACTTGTCCTGGCTGGCTAGCTTGCAAGACTTCCCGGTTATTGTGACGCTCGCTCCCGAGCATACCGCTCCCGGACAGATCCACGCACTGGCCGCTGCTGGCTTAATAGTCTGTGCCGGACATACCAATGCCACCTATGAGCAGATACAGACTTCGATTGACGAGGGCCTGCGTGGCTTCACACATCTGTTCAACGCCATGAGCCCGCTAGAAGCGCGTGCGCCGGGCACGGTTGGGGCCGCTCTTGAGAGCGACTCGACCTGGGCTGGAATCATCGCCGATGGACACCACGTTCATCCGACCAGCATTCGGCTTGCACATCGCACCAAAGCCCCGGGTAAACTTCTACTGGTCAGCGATGCAATGTCCACGGTCGGCGGACCTGCACACTTCGAAATCTATGGCGAGCAAATCAGCGCAAAAAATGGCCGCCTGGTCAACGCCGAGGGTAAGTTGGCGGGCAGCGCTATCGCTCTTATTGATGCGGTGCGCATCGCGCACGAGGAGGCCGGGATAGCACTGGGGGAATGCCTGCGTATGGCTTCACTTTATCCCGCCACTTTCCTGGGTATGGATGAGCAACTGGGACGGCTGCAGCCGGGGTATCGTGCAGATATGCTTGCCTTTGATAAAAAGTACTGCGTGAGTGACACCTGGGTTGCAGGGCAACACCAGCGCTGCGCCTGAAGAGAGAAACAACTACCCATGAAGGTTGTAATACAGGATGATGCGCCCGCTGTCGCCCGCTATGGCGCTGACATATTCCGCGAACAGCTACAAAAACAGCCGGCCTCGGTATTCGGCTTGGCAACCGGCTCGACACCACTGAGCCTTTACCGGGAACTGATCAACAGTACCCGGCGGGGAGAAATTTCTTTCTCCCAAGTGCGCAGCTTCAATCTCGACGAGTACATGGATCTGGCACCGCAGCACCCCCAGAGCTATAGAGCGTTCATGGACCGGGAGTTCTTTAACCAGATCGATATCGACACAGCGAACACCATGGTTCCACCGGGTGATGCGGCCAATCCGCTGACTGCCTGCAGCGAATATGAAAATGCCATTGCGGCGGCTGGCGGCATCGACATTCAGTTGCTGGGTATCGGTCGCAACGGCCATATCGGCTTTAATGAACCCACCTCCTGCCTGGCATCGCGGACCCGGGTGAAAACCCTGACGCGGCAAACTATCGACGATAACGCCCGGTTCTTCGACGCAGGCGAGTTCCAGCCACAACTGTCTATTACCATGGGTATAGGCACAATTATGGAGGCGAAGTTAGTCATGCTGCTAGCGACAGGCAAGAGTAAAGCCAACGCCATAAAGGACATGGTGGAAGGACCGGTATCAGCATGGTGTCCTGCATCGGCTTTGCAGATGCACCCGTCTACTGTCGTCATCGTCGATGAGGAAGCGGCCAGCGAACTCAGCGATCCGGAATTTTTTAAACACATCGAGCAGCAGAACCAGGCTCTGTTAGCCCGACTCAAATCACAGCGCTACCCGTCATAGCACTGGATTGCGAAACGCACCGCACCCTCATCAGGCTGGCCTAGCGCAGGAACAACGCGCGCAACAATCTCCGGGCGCATCCAGGCCTGTAGCCTCTCACCCAGCCCGCCTAACAGACAGAGCCTGCCCTCGCTCGTTCCCAGAAGTTTCTCGGCCATATCGCTGAGGTAAGCCGCTCCCTCACGCACGATTTCCAATGCCACGGGATCACCACGCTGGGCACACTCAAGCACCAGCGGAGCCAGCGCCCCATAATCCCTGGAAGAAGCTCCAACCATGGCGTCAACAATGCCCAGGCCAGAGGCAGCCAGTTGCGACTCCAAAGCCCGGGATAACGCAGTTTCAGGGGCGAGACCATCATCAGCCTGTAACACAGCTTTCACCGCTTCAAGGCCAAGCCACGCACCACTGCCCTTGTCACCAAAGGGAAAGCCATGGCCTCCATAGCTGATTTCATTGATAGTGCTATAACCCACTGAACCAGTGCCGGCAACGATAACAGCACCGTCAGCAGCCCCATGGGCAGCGAGACATGCGATGTGAATATCCGTTCCCACATAGAACTTTGCGAACGGGTGATCCCACTCCTCTGTCTCGCGGGCAACTCTGGGAATATTCGCTCCAGCGAGACCAGCGCCCACCACCAGATTTTTGATATCTGTGTCGGGCAGGTGCGCTGAAGCCAAGGCTCGCTGGGCTGACTCCACGATAGAGCGGCGAGCCTGCCGCTGGTCCTGGAACACATTTGCAGGGCCGGCAACACCTTCGCCAAGAAATTTACCGGTACCATCGGCCAATCGTGCTTTGCACTTACTGCCGCCACCATCGATACCCAGGAACATGGGTCCCGGCATTTTTTTTTCTGTCTCTTCGGTCATCATTCGGCTCTGCATTTTTACGTCAACGTTGCATTTTTCGGGCAACTATGACAACGTTGTCATATTAACCATAAGGAAGAAAGACAACGTTGTCAATTATTCACTCCCATGCCCTGCCGCTGACTCTGACGCTGACCTGTGAAGGCAATACCAGCGCGCTTGAACTCAACTTGGAAAACACCCTGGGCCGGGGCATCGCGAACTGGTGTCTCCACCTTGACTTGCAGCGGGATGTCACCGCCGGGACTGCCACTCAACTATCCCGCGTAGGCAGCCACCTGCAACTGCAGCCCGCTGATGCACGGGAACTTCCGGCAGGCGCATCCTGCACCCTGCAACTGCGTGGCGAATCCAAACTACTGCAGCGGCTCAGCGATCTGCCTAGCGGCTGTTTTGTGAGCTTCGGTGACCATACCGTGCCGGTTCAACTGACCAGCCACAACCTTGCGACAGCACCGGCGAACACTGACGAAAAAAATATTTATTGCTCCTCCGGGAGTGAAGCGCCTGTGTTACCGCTGCCCCTTGATATGACAGAGGCCAAGGGAACCCGACCCTGGCCGGAAACGCTCACGGCTTCGGCCGTTGTGGATGCCCTCCCGGCCGTAGACTGGCTACAGCGTATGCTGGGACGAGGCTGGCGACCAAGCGAAGACAAGGCCAAAGCTGAACTGCTATGCGACCTGGACTCCAGCCTGGGTGAAGAAGCCTATCGGCTGGACATAAACCATTATCAGGTATCCTTGGTCGCATCGACCCAGACCGGCTTCAACCGCGGCGCGGCAACGCTGCTGCAAATACTGGAGAACGACCCAGAGCGACGCACGCTTCCCTGCCTACAAATAAACGATGCTCCCCGCTATGCTTTTCGCGGACTCATGCTGGACTGCGCGCGACATTACCATAGTGTAGAGACTATCCTTGATCTGCTTGACTTGATGGCACTATACAAGCTCAACCACTTTCACTGGCATCTCACTGACGACGAGGCTTGGCGACTGGAGATTCAGGCATTCCCGGAGTTGACGCACATCGGGGCCTGGCGCGGCCATCTTGAAACCCTGCCGCCACAATTGGGCAGCGGCCCCGATCGATATGGCGGTTATTACAACCGAGAAGATGTTGGCCGTGTTGTCGAGTATGCAGCTCAGTTAGGAATCACAGTGATACCGGAGATTGATATTCCAGGCCACTGCAGGGCCTGTATTCAATCGTTGCCGGAACTGTTGCAGGAAGCCGGTGACAATTCCCGCTATGTATCAGTACAATTTTTTAGCGACAATGTGCTAAACCCCGGACTTCCCGGCACCTACCATTTTCTCGAAAAGGTGCTTGAGGAGGTCTGCGAAATTTTTCCTGGTCCCTATATCCATCTGGGCGCAGATGAAGTGCCAGAGGGCGCATGGGCAGGTTCGCCCGCCAGTCGTAAGTTGATGCAACAGGAAGGATATACCGACCCGAGGGAACTGCAGGGTCATTTGCTGCAACACGCTCAGCAACTTCTGGCCGCCCGCAACAAACGCATGATCGGATGGGAAGAAGCTGTTCAAGATGACAAGCTGTCACCCGACACCCCTATATGCGCCTGGACCGGAGACAAGGCAGTTATCGAGCTGCATTCTTCCGGCTTTCCCGTCGTTAGCTGCCCTGCCTCGCGGGCCTACCTGGACATCGCCTGGAGCGATGATCCGAACGAACCGGGATTACACTGGGCGGGTACAGCAAATCTTCAAACGTGGTATGAGCAACCACCCTTCCCGACAGAGATAAAAGATGGACTCGGCGTACAGGCAAACCTTTGGAGCGAATTGATCACCAACCGGCAGCAGCTGGAATATATGTTGTTCCCCCGGGTTCTCGCCACAGCTGAGTGGGGCTGGTCCAGTAACGCAGGTAACGACTGGCCGGACTTCCGCGGCCGGGTCGAAGCGCAGCTGGACTCCCTGCGCCGCCGCGGCATATCACCCAGACCTCTGGGTCCTAAAGACTGAAACTCAGTGGTCGGCGTCGATCTGCCCCATGCCTCTGATCACCAGAACCAGGCAAACAACACACAGCGCGAGTAGCCCCAAGCCCAGCCAGGTTTGCAAACGCAGCATGTAACCAACACCAAACATGCCCGCGTAGATCGATACACCCGCCAAGGCAAAGTATTTAAGCGACTGTACAAAGCTGCGCTCAGGTGCGAAGCCTTCGGCATAATCTTTCCACAAACCCATGGGCCGAGTTCGCCTGACAAATTCGCGAAGCAAGCCGGGGTCAACAGGCGCTGTGGCGAATGTTGCCGTCACCGAGGCCAACGCGGCAACCAGTGATATCCAACAGATGACATGAATCGCATGATTGGCCATGAAGGCGGGAAAAATAGACATCTGGCCAGCTGGATAAAGGCCCTGTTGGCCAACAACATAGTTGGCCAGAGCCAGAGAAAAACCTGTCAGCATGCCAGCAATTTCAGTCCAGGCATTGGCCCGCCACCACAGCCATCGCATTAGGTGAGGCAGCCCCAGACCAGCCATCATGCCGCCATAAAGCTCCCACATGGAGCCAATATTTTTTACGGTGCTAGCCACAACAATCGCCATCACAGCAATCAGCAGTGTGGCCAAACGACTCACGCGGGTGAGCTGTTTTTCTGATGCCTGTTGGTTAATAAAGCGCGCATAGAAGTCATTGGCCAGGTAAGAAGCACCCCAGTTAATGTGAGTAGAAACGGTCGACATGAATGCTGCCATTAACGAAGCGAGCATCAAACCCATCAGGCCCGCTGGCAAAAGCTCGCGGATAAGCGCCGGATAGCCGCGCTCACGGTCTTCCACAAAAACCTCTTGCCCCGTCGCATCAAACTCACGGTACAAGAGCGTGTATTCAGGAATAGAACACTGGTAGCGATTGTCCAGACACTCGCGCATGGGTTCGGTGCAGGCCGCCTCAACCTGCAGACACTGGGTAAATTGCGCTGCTGCAAGGTCTACGTCAGGCCGGGGAAATATCACCAGAGCCGCTACACCGGCTATGGCCCAAGGCCAGGAGCGGAGCATAAAGTTGGCGAAGCTGTACCACAGCGCTCCCTTCTCTGCTTCGCCTCCATCTTTAGCAGTATAAAGCCGCTGGGCCATGAAACCAGAGCCATCCACCGTGCCGCTGGACCACCACATCACCCCCAAAGTAAGAACGAACGCTGAGAAAGGAATACCCAGCGAGCCTACAATTCCTTCACCAAAATCAGGGACAAAAGCGGCTATCCGCTCATGAGTTAAATAGGGGTCACCGGCAAGACTCACGGCGGATCCATCTGCAGGATAGAGTTGCGCAAGGCCGCCCCACATCGCCTCCAGACCACCCAGGTGAGAGACAGCGAGTACTGTGAGCAGGACTGACATACCCATCGCCAGGACAAACTGTACAAGGTCAGTGATGATCACTGCGCGCATACCACCCAAAGCAGAATAAGTGAGCGTAATACTTACCAGCAGTGCAATGGTCAGGGTGTTGTCAAAGGAGCCGAAAAGCAATACGTCCGGGTAGACCGCTTCCAGTGCGCTATAAACGCTGTTCCCCAATAGCCATTGCCAGTCCATGAAAGATTCGGAAATCTTACTCATGCCAGCGAATACCCAACCCAGAATGATGCAGTTCACCAGCGTGGCATTGATAAATGCCTTGACTGAGCGCAGCGCTGCCGCCGCGGGGCCGCCATAGCGCAGTTCGGTCAACTCGACATCAGTTACCACTCCCGATGTTCGCCACTTGCGCGCGAAAAATACCGTCATAGCAACGGAACCCAGGACTCCACCCCACCAGAACCAGTTACCGGCGATCCCGTACTTTGCTATCCAGCCAGTGATCGCCAGAGGAGTGTCAGAGGCAAATGTAGTAGCGACAATAGAAGTGCCCAGCAGCCACCATTTCATCTTGCGACCCGCTGTAAAAAAGCCCTCCACGCCCCCCTCGCTGGCCTGATCCTTTACCAGGAAGCCAATCAGTAGGGAGAAACCCAGCATAGCGGAGATAACCAGCCAGTCGATGGGTGCGAGGACAGTTGTTTCCATGCTTATTGCTCCTCAGGGGTTAGTGCTACGGTGATAAAAAAAGGGCCGATATGCAAGTGTCTAACTTACATACCGACCCTTAAAGGGATTCAGAGAAAACTCCTCACCCACTTGCAGGGGGCGTCACCGCGACACCCGACACACAAACTTAGAAGTGGTAGTTAAAGCCCACTACGTAACGAGCACCATTGTCGTACAGGCGTGCCTTACGGCCAGTATCGATGTGGTATTGCTGCAACTCTTCACCAGTGATGTTGATACCTTCGAAAACGATGTCCCAGCTTTCCCAAGCGCTGATGGTCACGTTGGCATCAACCTGTCCGTAATCGTCTATATACATCTCGGAACCAAACTCGGATAAACCGTCGTACCATTCGGTGCGGTAGTTGTAGGACACACGAGCGCTCAGCCAGTCGTTCTCGTAGAAGCCAGACAGGTTAGCCATGTGCTCAGAGGTGCCACGCACCAGGCCGGAACCCGGGTTGCTGACCGCATCACGATCGTCCTTGCTGTCAGCATCGGTATAGGTGTAGTTCGCGATAACGCCGAAGTCACCGAAGTTCTGCTGGTAGCTAATCTCCAGGCCTTGCACATCCGCGCCCTTGCCATTAATGGGCTGAACAAACAGTACGTCGACCTGCTGGTTGAGCTTCTCGTCGAAACGCTGCTCGGTGGATGTGCTGGCAATAACAGAATTGCTGATATCCTTAGTGAAATAAGTGAATGCCAGCAGTGCCTGGTCCTGGAAGTACCACTCATAGGCCAGATCAAACTGATTGGCCGTTTCAGGGTCCAGCTCCGGGTTTCCGCGAGTACCAGTGCGAGTATCGGTATTGGCAGATTCCTGGTTGGCAATCTTCACATAGTCAGGGCGCGCCATTACCTTGGCAGCAGAAGCGCGCAACACCATGTCATCACTCAGATCGAAGGCCAGGTTCAGATTTGGCAGGACTTCACTGTAGTCATGGGAGATAGTTTCTTGACGCACATTAAACTCACCTCTGGGGTCGAGCGCATCCACCAGCAGTTGGTAGCCGCCGATCTGGTCGATGCTGGCCGCGAGCCAGTCACCATCCCAGTTATACCCTGTAGATTCGACATCGGTCTGCACAACGCGAACACCGAAGTTTCCGCGGAAGCCTTCGCCCTCAAAATCCGCCTGAACGTAACCGGCAAGAATCTCTTCATTCACATCCCAGGTGTCAGGCAAGAACAAGATATTCGCGGCATTGGCGTAGGCCTCTGCAGGGAAAATAACTGATGCCGCTTTGCTCATATTCATCAGCGGGTAAGGCGCACCCGACTCGTTGCGAGCATAATTTGCCAGAGTTCCAGCATCCAGGTTGCCGTACAACCAGCGATCCCAACCGGAGGTGTCGGAGCCACCACCGTATTCTATGGCGTCATCGGAATGCATAGCGTCTGTCAGCCAGTGGAAACGTGTTCCTTCCTGGTATTGGCTCTTATCGTGATCACGATAGTTCAAGCCAGTCTTGATGCCGTTGAAAACGCCCAGTTCAAGTGGAAAATCAAAGTCCACAGAGGCGTAATCTTCCTCGTCTTCCATGATGCGCTGGTTTTCCATCATCCAGCCCAGACCGCGAGTGACCAACTGCTCGTCGCTCTCAACCTGACCTTCGTAGTAAGGCGTGTGCGAAAGGCCGTTAAATGTGGAACGGTCCAGGAAGCGATCAAAGCCGTACTGGCGATCACTTTCAGTTCCGCCCTCGGCCTCTGTGTGACCGTAGCGCAGATCCATAGACCAGGTTTCAAAGTTGTGAGTATATTGCAGGTCTACTGATTCAGTCTCACTGTAGGAAACGCGGTCAATGACGTAATACTCGGAATAGTTGTCTTTTACTTCGCCAGCAACCACGCCGCTGCCAACATAACGCGCAGTAGCGGGATCAATGGTGCCGCCGCCGGCCTGGCCGTTGAACCACTCGTAGCGGTTATAGTTAGTGTTGTTTGCGTCCAGATCAGAATCCAGGTAGGTCAGCGTGAACTCACCGGAATCCGTTGGGCGCCATTGGCCTGTCAGTAAGATGGTCTCGCGCTCACGTTCCTGCTCAAAATAAGCGTCACCAATCGCACGCGGAGTCCACTGATTACCAGCGCCAAAGTCCTGCTGCTGGAAACCCAGTATTTCCTGACCTTCACGAAGCAGAGTACGATCTTGCTTGGTCAGAGAGGCGTTAAAGCCAAGTGTCTCTGCATCGTTCTTCCAGGAGTACAGAGCCGATACATTGGGATCCCACTCTTCTGATGTTTCGGAGTACATACCCTGCACCTGGACTACGCCGCTGTTGGCGTCCATGTCGAGGGGACGACGAGTGCGCAGCATGACAGTACCACCCAGTGATCCTTCCTGAATATCAGCCTGGGGGGACTTATACACTTCAAGGGAAGAGACAATGGTAGAGGGCAGCAGTGTGTAGTTGAATGCCCGTGAGGGGTTGTCCAATACGAACCAGTCAGCAGATGCAACGGCTGCGCCATTCAACAAGGTACGGTTCTGGTCGGGAGAAGTACCCCGTACGGCGATTTTTTCACCCTCACCGAATCCGCGTGTCACAGACACACCCGTGATGCGGGACAGTGAGTCGGCGACGTTCTTATCGGGGAACTTGCCCAGGTCTTCTGCGGTTATCGCATCGACGATAGAACCAGCAAATCGTTTAGTGTCCAGTGACTCCTGCAGGCTGCCGCGGATACCCGTGACAACAACTTCCTCAATGACAGCAGCTTCTTCCTGCGCCTGGATAGACCCTACGGCCCCGGTCATGACCAGTACGGCCAGTGAACTGTGCAGGAACGAGTGCCTGGTCCCATTAAGTTTGCGAATGCTTGAATTGATGTTACTCACGATAATCCCTCTTCGTCCATAGCTTTGGTATAGCATCGGTGTCTGGTAATGACAACGTTGTCGCGATACACCCTATGACTCTGGGACAACGTTGTCAACGATTTTGTATTACTCTTTCGACACGACCCTGTTACGTTCGGTATGCCTGCCTAGTCACCTCGCGATAAGCAACTGACTTCATTACAAAAGTTGATTGACCCAGCTCGTGATTCGAGTAATCTCGCGAAATCAAGACAAAACCCGGATTTCAATCATGCAACAACTTTCCGGACAGGACGCTATGTTCCTGCACTCAGAAATAGACGGCCTCCCCCAACACATCGGTGGAGTGAGTATCTACGACCAGTCGACAGCCCCTGACGGCGAGGTCCGGTTCAAACAAATCCTCTCTATGCTGGAGCGCAGGCAGCATCTCTCGCCCATTTTCCGGCGCAAGCTCGCTTTCGTGCCAGGCAATCTCGGCCGCCCCTACTGGGTCGAAGACCCTAATTTTGATATAGAGTATCACGTGCGCCACATCGCCCTGCCCAAACCCGGCGACTGGCGCCAACTGTGTATTCTGGCGGCACGCATACACTCGCAACCACTGCGCCGCGACAAGCCAATGTGGGAAATGTACGTCATCGAAGGCCTGAATAACGTAGAAGGGTATCCGAATGGCTGTTTTGCCCTGTTACTGAAGGTTCATCACTGCGCAATGGATGGAGCCACCGGTACCCAGTTCATGAACATCGTGCACGATATGACGCCAGAGATCAGTGACCCGGGTGATCCGCCTCCCTGGATGGTTGAGCGCCCTTCCAGAACCCGCATGCTTGGCAGAGCCTACCTGGATGCCTGGCGCAAGCCCGGCCAGGCCCTGGGGTTTATCAAAGACTCTATACCTGCATTCCTGCGAATCAGGGAAGCCCGCAAAATCGGTGATGTAAAATTCCTGGAGGGTAAGCAATCGACTCGCTTCCAGGGTAAAATTTCTCGCCATCGGGTGGTCGGGGCACGCAAGTTCGACTTTGAGGCAATACGTGCCATCAAGAACTCATGTCCGGGCGCAACCATCAATGACGCTATGCTCGCCATTGTGTCGGGCGGCATGCGCAAATACCTCGAGGACAAGGACGAGTTGCCCGACGAAACCCTGGTCACCGGTTGCCCCGTTGACGTTCGCTCGCCAGAGGAGCGGGCAGCGGGTGGCAATATGGTCGGCTTCATGAATTTGGGTTTGCGCTCGGATATTGAGGACCCCGCTGACCGCCTGGCCGCGATACACGAAGAATCAAAATCAGCAAAAGCCTATGCCGAAGCTCTTGGCCCCCGGTTCGCAGTGGACCTTACCGATGTGCTTCCTGGCAATGTATTGTCACTGGCGGTGCGCACTGCCTCTGCAACAGGACTCGCTGAAGCGAGCGTGATGTCCAACACTATCGTCACCAACGTCCCCGGCGCACCCTTCCAACTCTACATGTGCGGCGCCAAGCTAATTGATTCCATAAGTCTGGGCCCACTGTTGCCCAACGTGGGGCTATTCCAAATTGTTTACAGTTCCGTGCAAGACAAAAAAGGCACAGTCACGCTTTCTTTCACCGCCTGTCGTGACATGATGCCCGACCCGGGCTTCTATGCCGAGTGCCTGCAGCAGTCGTTTGACGAGCTTTATGCCGCAACCGTTGGCTGAGGCTCGCTCTAGAGAAATTTGGATATCAGTTGATGTACATTCACTCTCGCCTTCAACCGAGTGGCCAACAGGAACATTCCACCCAGCTTGCGGTGAAAGTAAACCGCGTCGGTGGGGGGAGCCTGCCAGAAGTCTCTAAAAGCTGTGACTTCCTCTGCGCGCTCCGACATCCGTCTGGACATATCCGAAGCCGCGAAATCGTATAACTCATTCTGCTGTAAAGGCTCAAGGGCCATTAGAAACAGCTCCAGTACCAGTTCCCGGTATTCGCTGTCCTCATCCCCCATCGCATAGCCAACGCGTTCAGCCGCCGCTATCAGTCGCTTTCGGTTCCCCGCGATCGCGGCCTTGGCCAGACTTCGATAACCGTTAACAAAACTGGCTTTGAAGCGACGAGTGGCACCGAAATCCAGTAATACGATCTTGCCACTAGACCGGTCGTACTGGTAATTGGCAAAGTTAGGGTCGGTTTGAACCATCCGCAGCTCGAACAACTCCCTGAACATCAGTTCGATTAACGCCGTCATTACCGCATCGCGTTCCACCTGCGGCAGAACTCCTATGGACTCGATTGGCTGCCCGCTGACGTAAGTCATAGCGAGAACAGTTTTGCACGTCAGTTCCGGCAGGACCTCCGGCACTAAAAACCGTTCATCACCCGCGAGTAGGTCGCCAAAAGCCGCGAGAAACTCGGCCTCTTTATTGTAGTCAGCTTCATCCTGCAATTGCGCTTTGGCATCATCCAGCAATGGCGCGATATCAAACTCCGAAGGCAGCAAACCAGAAATTTTAAGTAGCGAGGCTATATTGTCCACATCGGCATCAATACTGCCCGCAACGCCCGGGTACTGGACCTTGAGGACAATCTCCCTGCCATCGGGAGAGAGTGTCCGATGAACCTGACCAATGGAAGCGGCTGCCAGGGGCTTGTGCTCGAAGCCATAGAATTGGCTTTCCCAGTTATCGCCATAGGCTTCCGACATGACCTGGTCCAATTGACCAGGGGGCATATAACGAGCGTCAGATCTTAGGCGCGCGAGAATATCAGCCAGTTCACGGGGCAAAAAATCGCCGGTATCCATGGACAGGATTTGGCCGACTTTCATCGCCGCCCCTCGCATGGTCGCCAGCTGATCGGCCACACGGCGGGCATTGGCCGGGGTGAGCAGCATGTCCCGGGCTTTGGGTCGCTTGCCGGCACGCAGTTGCCGGGTACCCTCGGCCAGCATACCCCCTGCCACGCCGCCCGCCATGCGAGCCACCCGGGCAAAGCGTCCTACCCGAGAAGTTGGTATCGCCTTGTGGTCGTCATTCGAGTTGTCACGCTTTGCCAATTTTTTCCCGCTCCTGCCATGCTGCTACGTGGGCGTCTATCATCTCGCAGGCATTGAACTGCGCATCCAGCGCCGCGATGAAGTTAAATACGCCAGTTAGCTTGCGAGCGATCAGTGCAAAATCACGAGATGGCGGAGTGAAGTGTCGGCTGGCAGCTGAAACGGCGGCCTGTTTACCCGCACGTTTCATCAACCGCGACCGCCCCCAACAATACTGACCATCCTCGTTGAGGTACTCTTGAGGCAGTAAATGGGCGGGGCGAAGAGGTTCCAACAGATGCACGCAGAAGTCGGCAAATAACTGCTTAGCCTCGTCGCTGGCATCGGGTTGCAGGCAACCAAGCCCCATCAGGCCGTCAACAATGCGTGACATATCCTGCTGCTGACTGGCAGCGATAGTTTCTCGCAGGTAGTAAAGAAAGTCATCGGTGCACTCCATTACAGAACCGAAGTCCAGCAGTGTGAGATCGTCCTCGGCCTCCTTCTTTCGTCGGTCATCAAGTCGCAAAAGGTAATTGCCAAAATTGGGGTCAGTCTGCATCAAACCCCAGTCATAGAGCTCACGGAAAAACAGCTCCAGCATTGCCTTGGCCAGCGCATTTCGACGTTGCTGGGACAAGCCGGTCACATTCGGGTCAAGCACTGAGTAACCGTCGATATACTCCATAGCCAGCACATTCACAGAACAGTAATCACGGTGCAGGTCGGGCACATGATAGTGAACGCCTTTGGAATTCAGGCTAGACACCAGGCCTGCCATTTCTTCGGTCAGTCGCGCTTCGCGCTGGTAGTCGATTTCGTTGTGCAGATGCGAACGCAGGGATTGCATCCAGTTATCCAGGTCGCGTCCAGATTTCACCCAGCGGGCCAATACCAGCATCTTTACAACAGCATCGAAGTCACTGTCGATCATGTCCGCCAGGCCAGGGTACTGCACTTTGATACAAATCCATTCGCCAGTGGTCCGAACTTTGGCCAGATGCACCTGGGCAAGTGAGGCAGCCGCTATTGCCTCCGGCTCAATTTCCAACTCGCGAAAACGCTCCCCCAGTGAGTCGCGCACAAAAGATTCCAGCGCATCCCAATGCAGGGGCTCGGTCTGGTCTGACAGATCGCGTAGGGCGTCCACTAACACGGGTGGAAGAAAATGCTCGCCAAACAAAGCCAGCATCTGGCCAATTTTGACATAGGTTCCTTTCAACCTGCCAAGCTCAGCAGCAAAGCGCTGTGCCTCGCGTCGGGCAAATTCGGACTGCGGGTCCTCATCGGTGCGCCCCATCACTCGTGAAACGGCAGAATCCACCGCCAGGGCACCACCAGCTCGCAAGCCCGCCATGGAAACGGAGAGACCCCTACCCAGGGCCTTGGTGGGAAACAATGTTTTTGTCGTCTTGGCCACGAATTACCTCTACAACTGTGGACCCAGGGTCAGCGCAAGCTCAACCCTGCTCAGGCATTTGATGGGCTTCACCCAACTCATGAGCTCGGACATAACCAGGCCGCTCGATAAGCCGCTCCATATATGCCAGTGTTTGCGGCTTGATGCGATCATCCAACTTCAGAGCTTTGGCAAATATCAGTGCATAACAAATGGCGATATCCGCAACAGTAAATCGGTTGTCTACCAGATACTCATGATTTTCAAGGTGTGCATTGAGGCGCCGCAAACGTGCAATAAACCATTTGGCGTAGTCATCGGCTACCGCCTGTTTTTCAGGCGTTGGCTCCAGGTAGTAATAACGCATGGAGATGGTTTGCGGAAAAGTAAGGGTAGCGTCAGCGTGGTGCAGCCAGTTGAGATATGCACCGTATTCAGGATGGTCTGGTTGCAGACCAAAATCATGCTGTTGATACCGGTCCACAAGATACTGGCAGATGGCCGAGGACTCAGTCATGTGCACATCACCATCCACAAAATACGGTACGGTGCCCAATGAGTTCACGTCGAGGTAATCTCGCTTAAATACCCGCGGCGGAAACGGCAGGATTTCAAGATCGTAATCCAGCCCCATTTCTTCCAGTGCCCAGAGTGGCCGCAGCGAACGCGACCCAGCGCAGTGCCAAAGCTTCATTTAAAGTCTCCACTCAAAAAAACAAAATTAAGGGGAGCGGATACTACCGGAGTGCTTCACTGCGAGTACAGTGTGACTAGTCAATATTTTCATGCTACCGGGCTATATTTGTGCGCTGGAAGGCTCAGTGACGAGCAAGCCCCATCAAAACAACCAGATCGCTACTAGTTAATCGGTACTCCTGCACACAATAAAAACTTACCAAATGCAGGGCTATTTAAGCAGGCAGCTCAAACTGTGTACTCAGACTCAAGCAGGGCGCAATGCTCAGGTTTTGGCGGTAAACAACCCTGTCTCAATATCGAAAGTAATCGCAGGGCTGCGTCCTAAAGAGTTTCTGCTATCTGGCAAAAATCCCATCCAACGCTTGGTTCGTTGCGTATATCTCCGTATATTGGCGGACCATGAAATATATCGGCAGCGAAAACTTTGACCACGACCAGCCTGCTCGGGTGGGCGTACTGGTTACCAACCTCGGGACTCCCCAAGCGCCAACGAGGGTAGCTCTGCGCACCTATCTAAAACAGTTTCTTGCAGACCCCAGGGTAGTGGAAGTTCCGCGACTGCTCTGGTGGTTTATCCTCAACGGCATCATCCTCAACCTGCGACCGGCCCGCTCTGCCAAGGCGTACGCTAGCGTCTGGACTGAACAAGGTTCACCCCTGATGGTGCACACCCAAGCGCAGGCGACAAAACTCAAGCATTCGCTGGAAGGGCACTACGGCGAGGACATTGTTGTCGATTTTGCGATGCGTTATGGCTCGCCTTCTATTGATAGCGTGCTGCAGTCGATGTTGGAGCGCGGGGTTCGCAAACTCTTGGTACTGCCCCTCTACCCGCAGTATTCCGGACCCACCACTGGCTCTACCTTCGACGCCATAGCAGCAGACTTTAAGCACAGGCGCTGGCTGCCGCAGCTTCGTTTCATTAGTCAGTACTGTGACCATCCCGGTTATATTGCGGCGCTGGCGGCGAGCATACAGACTTACAGGGCGGAACACGGTGAGGCCGAAAAGCTTGTATTTTCGTACCACGGTGAACCCATGCGCTATCTGGAGCAGGGAGATCCCTACCATTGCCAGTGCCTCAAAACGACAAGACTGGTCGCTGAAATACTGGGATTAGCAGACGATGAGTACCTGAGCTGCTTTCAGTCACGATTTGGCCGTGAAGAATGGTTAAAACCCTATACAGATGCCACCCTGAAGGAGTTGGCCGGCAACGGGACCAAGTCCGTTCAGGTCATCTGCCCGGGTTTCAGCGCTGATTGCCTGGAAACCATAGAAGAGATCGGAATTGAAAACCGCGACTACTTTATCGAAGCCGGTGGTGAAAGCTTTCACTACATCCCCTGTTTGAACGACGAACAAGGGCACATTGAAGCACTGACCCAACTTGCCGTTGAAAACCTCCGGGGCTGGCTGGAAAGAGCCAGTTGAGGTTCGAACATGTTTAAAAGCCGTATTTATTCACTCATCTTCTGGTTTGGGACACTTTTCATCGCTAGCACCTGGGCGCAGGCGCAAAACAACGTCTTGCTAATCGATACCCGTTCACCCGCAGAGTACGAGGAAGGACATATACAAGGCGCGGTGTTAATTCCCTACGACACGATCGAAGCGGGCGTCCTGAAACTGTCAGCATCAAAGGACACACCGGTTTATCTTTATTGCGGGAGTGGCAGGCGCGCTGAGGTCGCCCGCGAGAGGTTAGAATACCGAGGCTATACCCAGGTCATCAATTTAGGAGGCATGAGCGATGCAGAAGCGTTTTTCGCCCCAGTTGAAGAGCAGCCTTAAATCCAGCGCCGAACTCGCCGACAGTATGCGGGAAACTCCTCAGGAAATAGCGCTATCAGCATCTGCTCTTCGGGGAGAATAAAGCGGAACTGAATAATCACCGCAAACACTACTGGCACCAGAAATGCAGTGGCAGCTCCAACGACAACTGCGCAACCTAGCAGCACCAGTGCCATCCCGAGATACATCGGGTTGCGGGTGAATCGATACACGCCCGAGGTCACCAGGGCACGCACATCCTTAAAAGGTATCAAGTCGGTGTCGGCCTGCTTGAACAAACCGCCCGCGACCACCAGCATTGCCAGTCCAGCCAGTAAAATCACACTTCCCGCCACTTGTCCGGCCGTGCTGGTGAATCTCGCGCCGGGCAGATACTCGTTGCAAACAAATTGGGTGACGATACCGAACGCCAACCACATGGGTGGATAAATTACACGCTTAACGCTGGCCATTAGATATGTCCCTAACCGTGGTGGATTGCAGCGGGCTCCAGAGCGCCGATGCCATAGGCAATGACAATACCCAGCAGAAACGCCAGGGTCAATTTCCCCCTGTCGTGGCTGTGAAAGTGCACCTCTGGTAAAAGGTCGGATAAAGCAATGCAAATAAACGCGCCGGCTGAAAATGCCAGAGCTCCGCCGACAATAGCGTCACGAGCGGAACCGACAAGATCCACACCAAAGAAAAACAGTAAGGCACCCAGCGGACACATGAAGGCGAACAAAAGATTGGTAGTCGCCCTGGCTCCCCTGTCCCATCCCCCTGCCTCCATAACCGTGGTAATAGACATGGCATCCAACGGCTTATGCAGCAATATAGCCAGGAAAACACCAAAACCGGCCAGCGCTGCGGTACTGCCCTCAGCACTCTCGCCCAGCATCACCGCCCCAAGGGCTACGCCGTCAATAAGGGTGTGCAAGGCCAAACCCATTGCAATACCCACCCAACTCAGGCTGTGAGCGGCCGATTGATGGTCATGGGAGTGATGATGACCGTGGTCATGATGCTCGTCCGTCGAGCCACTGAAGTCGTGCTGATGGAAGTGGAACATGCGTAGCAACAGCAACATGGTGATCAGACCAACCATCAACCACCAGACACTGTTGTCCACTGCACCCGCCTGCCCCGAGATAGCAATGCTGTGGGGCAGCAAGTGATAAAAAGCAACGCCCAGCATCAAGCCAGAGACCAGGCTCATCACCAACTGGGTGCGGGTGTGGGTCATACGTACCCAGTTGGGCAGCAGCCCTCCCACCAGTGAAAAGCAGGCTATAGCGACTGAATAGGCTAACAGGGTAAGCGTGGGTGACGCAGACATGACCAGGTAGTGTCCCGATGACAAAGCGGCCAATTATTTCACACTCAGTACACCAAGGACTAGCAAAGCCTGAGTCCAATGATTGATTTGGTCAGTGCCCGCTGGCGAGAAGTGTCATTGACGCCAAGACTAATGACCATTAGTTTAAGCCCACTGCAAGCAATAACCCGGAGTCCAGCATGTCACTTTATGAGCCCCTCGAGTCCAGCGATTCACGCCGTCATCTGCAACTGCGCAGCCCAGTGACCCTGCAACCTATCGGTGAACTAATCTGCGCCAATAAGGAGGACGTTGCCGAGGCAATTGCCAAAGCTCGTCAGGCGCAACCTGCCTGGGCCGCCACTAGCATGAAGGAGCGCGCCGCTATCGTCGAGCGCGCCCTGGAGATACTGCTACAGCGACAGGACGAAGTCATCGATACCGTGGTGAAGGAGACTGGCAAGGCGCGAACAGATGCGATGAGCATGGAAGTGTTTTCCGTCGCCGACCAACTCTGTTACTACGCCAAGAATGCAGGCAAATTTTTGGCGCCGCGCAAGCGCAAGGCACACGGCTTACTGGGCCTAATGAAACAGGTTCGCATCGTCTACAAACCACTGGGTGTGGTCGGCTTAATCACACCCTGGAACGGCCCTTTCGTATTGGTCATGAATCAGGCCTGTCAGGCCGTGCTGGCTGGAAACACTGTGGTCGCCAAGGGCTCCGAGGTCACGCCATTCTCTGCCAAATTAGCTGAAGATATTTTTCGCGAAGCCGGCCTGCCCGAAGGTGTACTGCAGGTGCTGCTGGGCGATGGAGAAACTGGCGCGGCAATCGTTAGCGGTGGTGTCGATAAAGTGTCTTTTACCGGCAGCGTGGCGACCGGCAAAAAGGTGGCGGTAGCAGCGGCAGAACAACTTATTCCCTGCACACTGGAACTCGGTGGTAACGACGCCATGATTGTCTGTGCCGACGCCGACCTTGACCGGGCTGCCGATGGCGCGTGGGTGGGCTCATGCATGAATACCGGGCATTACTGCTGCGGCACCGAGCGCATTTACGTGGTTAAAGAGATTTATGACGAATTTCTGGGCCTGATACTGGAGAAAGGAAAAGGCTTACGCCAGGGTCCACAACACGGCTGGGATGAAGATGTGGGCGCCGTCTTTTGGGATCGCCAAATGGCTATTATCGAAGCCCATGTCGAAGACGCCAGAGCTAAAGGCGCTAACATTTTAATGGGCGGGCGCCGCAACCCGGACCTGGAGGGCTTGTATTATGAGCCGACGGTCATCACCGAAGTAGAAAACAGCATGGACATCATGATACTGGAAACCTTCGGACCCATTTTGTGTATTCAGAAAGTAGAATCGGAAGAAGAAGCACTGCGCCTGGCCAATGATTCTGAGTTCGGACTCAACGGTAATGTCTGGACTGAGGATAAAACCAAAGGCTATGAGCTCGCCCGGGCAATCGACACAGGCGCTTGCTCAGTCAACGATATGGCAGTGAGCTACGGCATTCCTGCCGCACCTTTTGGCGGAAAGAAGAATTCTGGCCTGGGACAGGTTAACGGCAAAAAAGGCCTTCGCGGCTACTGCCATGAGATGCCCATTGTGATCGATCGTTTTGGCGGCAAAATGCAGAACGGTTACCCGTACAGCGCCAAAAGTGCAGAAGGAATGAAAAAGCTGATGGATTTCCTGTGGCTAAAAACCCCGATCGGAAAATGGCTGAGCTGACCAGACCGACGGCTCAGGTGACCCGCGCCCGCGCTGCAGGGCTTACGCTGCTAGGACAGCACCAGGTTATCCCGGTGTATTAATTCTACGTCTCCGGCGTAGCCCAGCGTTTGTTCAATTTCCGTTGAGGCTGAACCCATAATACGACGGGTTTCATCAGCGGAATAGTTGACCAGGCCGCGAGCAACTTCCCGCCCATCGCTATCCCGGCAGGCGACCATATCGCCGCGAGAAAAGGCGCCATGCACCCCGCGCACACCTACGGGCAGCAGACTGCGCCCCGATTCCCGCAAGACTCGAACAGCGCCCTGATCCAGATCTACACTGCCTTGGATTTGCACCATACTGGCAAGCCACTGCTTACGGGCATTCTGCGGCTCCTTGCCCGTACGCAACCAAGTGCCGACATTGGCGCCACCGGCCACCAGCGCCACGATATCTTCTTCTCGACCACTGGCAATAATAGTCTCGGTCCCCGAGCGTGCTGCCAGGCGGGCCGCGCGCAGCTTGGTGACCATACCACCGCGCCCCAAAGTACCGCCCTCTCCAGCCATGGCGTCCAGCGCAGGCAAATTGACATCAGCGGCTGCCACCAACTTCGCCGCAGGATTCTGCCGAGGATCCTCCTCATACAGACCTTGCTGGTCAGTCAGCAGGAGCAGTGCATCGGCATCAATCAAGTTCGCTACCAGCGCACCCAGTGTATCGTTATCACCGAAACGAATTTCATCGGTCACCACGGTGTCGTTTTCATTGATCACCGGAACGACGCCCAGTTTCAACAAAGTATTGAGCGTGCCGCGAGCGTTCAAATAGCGATCCCGAGCGATGACATCATCGTGCCCCAAAAGAACCTGCGCAGAAACAATGCCGTGCGCCTTGAAAGCATTCTCATAGCTCTGCACCAGAACCGACTGTCCGACGGCAGCTGCAGCTTGCAACTCGTGTAGCAGATGAGGTCTCGCATTCATCCCGAGACGCACAATACCTGCAGCCACTGCTCCACTGGAGACCAGCACCACCTCACAGCCCGCTTCACGCAACCGTGATAATTGGTTCACCAGATCGTTAATAATCGCTTCGTTCAGGCCACGCCCGTCGTCGGTCAGCATTGCACTGCCAACCTTAACGACCCAGCGACGACTGGCAGCTATTTCGCTTCGCTCAGCCATGTCAGGGCACATACTCTACGTCGACATCGTATTCATCATCATCCCAGTCATCGTCATCGTCGTCCTCAGCCTCTTGATCAGCACGGCGTTTGTGCTGGGAACGCAATTCGGCAATCCGCTCCCTGGCCTCTTCCTGCATGCGTTGCTGCAGTTCGACATCTGCATGGGCCAGTTCCGGGTCGGCTTTCTCTTGCTCTCGCAACTCCTCCAGATAATTCATCAGGTCACCGCACAACGCATCCGTGCCCTCACCCTTGATCGCAGAGACTTCATAGACCGGCCCTTGCCAGTCCAGAGCCGCCAGCACGGCAGTCTTGCGTTCAGCGAAAGTTTCCGCGTCTATAAGATCGGTTTTGTTGAGCACCAGCCAGCGCTCGCGCTCTGCAAGGGTGGCGCTAAAGCGTCCCAGTTCACCCGCGATTGCGACGGCCGAGTCCGCCGGTTCAGTTCCGTCAAAGGGCGCCATATCGACAATGTGTAACAGTATCCGATTGCGGGTGAGGTGCTTTAGAAAGCGAATACCCAAGCCCGCACCTTCCGACGCTCCTTCAATCAAACCGGGGATATCAGCGATGACGAAACTGCGATGCGCTTCAACCTTAACTACACCCAGGTTCGGCACCAGAGTAGTAAATGGATAATCTGCTACCTTCGGCTTGGCAGACGACACTGCCCTGATCAAGGTAGACTTCCCGGCGTTAGGCAAACCCAGAAGCCCAACGTCTGCCAGAACCTTCAGTTCAAGCTTGAGCGAGCGGACTTCACCCTCCGAGCCAGGCGTGATTTGCCGGGGGGCCCTGTTGGTACTGGATTTAAAACGCGTATTTCCAAGGCCATGAAAACCGCCTTGAGCAACTTTAAGTTGCTGCCCGCTAGCTTGAATATCTCCGAGAATCTCGCCGGTATCCTCGTCCAGTACAGTTGTGCCTATAGGCACCTTCAGGATGAGGTCCTCACCGCTTCTGCCGGTGCAGTTTTTGCCGCTGCCGCCTTCGCCGATATCGGCGCGATAACTGCGCACAAACCGATAATCAACCATGGTATTGAGATTGACGTCACCCTCAAGAAAAACACTGCCGCCATCACCGCCATCGCCGCCATCGGGACCGCCTCTTGCAACATACTTTTCCCGCCGGAAACTGAGAGCGCCGTTGCCTCCCTTTCCCGCGTACACGGTGATGCTTGCTTCGTCTACGAACTTCATCTTTATCTGCCTTCGGACTGCGCCGTTAAGGGTCGGTGCTGGGGACCACCTAAAAACAGTATACAAAAAAAAGCCCCGTCCAATGACGAGGCTTTTAGTTTCTAGTCGCGAGAAGTGCGATCAGGCGCTCACCACCTGAACGTACTTGCGGCTCTTGGGTCCGCGTACAACGAACTCAACCTTGCCGTCTGCTTTTGCGAACAAGGTATGATCCTTGCCGATACCTACGTTTTCACCGGCGTGGAACCTGGTTCCGCGCTGACGTACGAGGATGTTCCCTGCCAGGACTTCCTGACCGCCGTAGCGCTTCACGCCAAGGCGTTTACTTTCGGAATCGCGACCGTTACGAGTACTACCACCAGCTTTTTTATGAGCCATTTTTCAACTCCTCCTTTACGCCGAAATACCGGTAATTTTGACTTCAGTAAACCACTGGCGATGGCCAGTTTCTTTACGATAGTGCTTTCGGCGATTGAATTTAACGATCTTGATTTTCTTGTGGCGGCCGTGGGCGACCACTTCGGCAGTGACCTTAGAGCCATCAACAACGGGCTTGCCGATTTTGACGTCTTCACCAGTGCCAACCAGGAGTACCTTGTCGAATTCGATGGTCTCGCCGGTCGCGGCCTCAATTTTTTCCAGCTTGAGGGTTTCACCCTCAATCACGCGGTGCTGCTTACCACCGGCTTCAATTACTGCGTACATCTTTCTCTCCGTTTAATTAGCCTGCTCGCTTTCTAAAAAACCCTTTAAAATCAAGGGGGCAGAGCCAGGCACAAACAGTTGATTTAATTGTGTCTGCCACCTGCAAGACGTGCAGCAGGGGTCAGAGGGCGGCGATTTTACTCAAATCCCCCCCTAGCGGCAAGGATTATTTTTACCTAAAAACAACAGCTTGCGTGCATTCATGAGGTTAACGATTGAGACCCCAAAGCCTTGACAGGCTGCGGGGACTGACCATAGCATGCCGTGGCACTCTACTACTGACTTCCTATGCAAGATATACGTTCCGCTGTTGCTGCCGAATTCGAGCAGGTCAATCACCTTATTATCGATCAACTCCACTCCGACGTGGACATGGTAGAAAATATTGGCCACTACATTGTAGACGCTGGTGGCAAGCGTTTACGCCCTCTTTTGGTGTTGCTCACCGCTGCTGCCTTTGGTCGCTGTGGGCCCGACCAGATCAAATTTGCCGCGGTCATAGAATTTATTCATACCGCCACCCTGTTGCACGATGACGTGGTTGATATTTCGAGCCTGAGACGCGGCAGGCCCACTGCCAATGCCGAGTTCGGCAATGCACCTTCGGTGCTGGTGGGCGACTTTCTCTATACCCGCGCCTTCCAGCTAATGGTACAACTCGGTGACATGGACATTCTCACGCACATGGCCAATACAACCAACACAATTGCCGAAGGGGAAGTCTTGCAATTAGTGCGAGCAGGCAATGCTGATACCACTGAACAACAATACCTTGATGTCATTACCCGCAAAACGGCGATTCTGTTTGCCGCGGGCTGCTACGGCGCCGCCACGCTGTGCCACCAGGAGAGCAGCGTTTGCCAGGGCATGCACAGCTTCGGCCTCAATCTGGGAATCGCCTTCCAGATGATCGACGATATTCTGGATTACGAGGGGGACCCCGCAGCAATGGGTAAGAATGTGGGGGACGACCTCACTGAGGGCAAACCCACCCTGCCGCTGATTTACACACTGGAGCACGGCACTAAAGAAGAACAAGCACTGGTGCGCAGGGCAATTACCGAAAAAACAGCCGAGGATATTGAGCAGGTTCTGGCAGCGGTGCAGCGCTGCGGTGCTTTAAATTATACTAAGCAGCAGGCTCGCAAGTATCACAACCTGGCGTTGGCTGAGCTTGCCGCGCTACCTCATAGTCCCGCCAGGGCATCTCTGCAGGCAGTGACTGCGCTTTCAATCAACCGCGACCATTAATTCCAGCCTTCAGCGATTGCACCACCAGTCCGCTGTCAATATACTTCACCGGTGCCTTCCCGGCACCACACTGCTAGCGTAACTACAAAAACACAGCGCGCTAGCTGCCACTTTTTCACCGCAGTTACTCGAAGGATACCGGCAATGCCTGCCACTCCTGTGTTATCACAACTGCCCTCTTACGAGGTTATTAAAACAATCGCCCAATCTTTGAAGGCCGCCTCGGTCGTTCGGATGTTGGAGCAAGAACCCAACCGCGCTGCTGAATTCACCCTCACCGCAGCCGGCCTGCAACTGGATTACAGCAAGCACCTGCTAGACGTTCAAGCGAGACAGGCGCTATTGCAATTGGCTGAGGAGGCCAAACTGCCTGCAGCCATTGCCAGTTTGTTGGCAGGGGAGGAGCTCAACAACACAGAGCAGCGCCCTGCCCTGCACACACTTTTGCGCGCAAGCTCGGGGGGCTCTCTTGGAAGCAAGTTCGACGAAGTCGTCGCAGCTCGCGCCAGCATGCGCCAGTGGGCCGACCAGCTTAACGCCGGCGAACTGCGCGGCTTTTCCGGGTCTGTTATTACCGATGTCGTCAATATTGGTATAGGCGGTTCCGACCTGGGACCCAGACTGGTGACTGAGGCCCTACGCCCCTTCCATGGGAGTATCGCCTGTCACTACGTCGCCAATGTAGATCCCGCTGACCTGCAGAACACGTTATTGAGCTTGCAGGCAGAAACAACGCTATTCATCCTCTGTTCTAAATCCTTCCGCACCGAGGAAACCCTGACCAATAGCCTGGTAGCTCGCGAGTGGATGAAGCAGTCAGGCGCCACTGATGCAGACCTGAACAAGCACTTTGTTGCCATCACCAGTAACCTGCAAGCTGCTGCCGACTTTGGAATTCCCGAAGAAAACTGCCTACCTCTGTGGGACTGGGTGGGCGGACGCTATTCAGTATGGTCGGCGATCGGCCTGTCCTGCGCCATCGCTATCGGCTGGGAAAATTTCGAACTTTTCCTGGCGGGTGCCGCCGCAATGGACGAACACTTCCAGTCTGCTCCTCTGGCCGAAAACATGCCGGTAATGATGAGTCTATTGGAAGTCTGGTACGTCAACTTCTTCGGTGCGAACAACCATGTGGTCTTGCCCTACGATCATAGCTTGCAAAAGCTTCCCGACTTTTTGCAACAACTCACCATGGAGAGCAACGGCAAGCGCGTGAACAAAAGCGGGGAGCTGCTGGACTATCATACCGGGCCTGTTCTATGGGGCTCTGCCGGAACCATGGGCCAGCACTCCTTCCACCAACTGCTGCACCAGGGCACCCAGCAATGCCCGGCAGACTTCATCCTTCCGTTAACAACCCATACCGGGATGACTGAACAACACCGGCGCCTGGTAGCTAACTGCATTGCGCAAAGCCGAACCATGACGGTTGGGCGCAGTATTGATGAAGCGAAGTCCTCTTTATTGGAACGTGGGATGGATGAGGCCTCCGCAGGTGAGTTAGCTCCTCACCTGTCCATGCCAGGAAACAGACCCAATAGTGTCATCACCATGGCTTCATTAGCTCCACAGACCCTGGGCGCATTGCTTGCGCTTTACGAGCACCGAACCTTTTGCAGTGCTGTACTGTGGGGCATTAACCCATTTGACCAATGGGGGGTGGAACTGGGTAAGGAGATAGGAGTGCAGGTCCTCGACCTGATGGCGGGAGAGTCTTCTTCTGGATCGATGGATGCGGCGACTGAACGCTTGATTGGGGAATGGCTGGCGGAGCAATAAGCACCAGTCGATAGACGATGCGGTGCCAGCTAGAAACTGCAAAATGACCCCTCGCTAGCGCGCACCCCCTCCCATTGATGCTATCGACTAGCGCCAAACTGTGATTTTCGCGGGCTGATCATGCTTCGATCAGCGCCAGTAACTCTGCTGTTTTGGCTTCCATCAATGCAACATCACGTCTGCTCTCAACATTAAGCCTGACTACAGGTTCGGTGTTGGACATGCGCAGATTGAAGCGCCAGTCTCCGCAGTCGACACTGACGCCGTCAGTGTGATCAAGTTCGCCTTTGTCGCCATAGGTGGCCTCTGCGCGGGCCAACACGGCAGCAGCATCCTCTACACTACGATTGATTTCACCCGAACAGGGGTAGGCTGCCATGCGCTCGGCCACCATGGTAGACAAGGGCTTGCCTGTGCTGCTGATCAACCCTGCCACCAGCAGCCAGGGAATCATGCCACTGTCGCAATAGGCGAAGTCGCGGAAGTAATGGTGTGCACTCATCTCGCCGCCGTAGGCTGCATTCTCAGTGCGCATTCGCTCCTTGATGAAGGCATGGCCACACTTGGTCAATACCGGCACACCGCCGGCATCCTTTACCATTTCAACGGTATTCCAGGTCAGCCTGGGGTCGTGGACGATACGGGCACCGGGCTCAAGTTTAAGAAAGGCGTCCGCGAGCAGGCCTACAACGTAGTACCCCTCGATAAATTCTCCGCTCTCGTCAAAAAAGAAACATCGGTCAAAATCGCCGTCCCAGCCAATACCAAGATCTGCGCCATGCTCACGAACGGCCGCAATCGCAGCCGCGCGATTCTCGGGCAATAGCGGGTTGGGGACACCGTTGGGAAAGTTGCCGTCCGGTTCGTGGTGCAGTTTGATAAATTCGAACGGCAGGTGAGACTCCAGTAAATCGACGACTCGGCCAGCACCACCGTTACCCGCATCCACCACAATTTTCAGCGGTTTCAGAGCCGCCACGTCGACATAGGACAGCAAGTGCTCTACGTAGGCGCGGTCCGTGTCTAACTTGCGCAATGTGCCCGCAACTTGCGCTGCGGTAAATTCATCACGCTCTGCCAGGGCCCGGATTTCCTTGAGCCCTGTATCAGCGGAAATAGGCCTAGACTCCTCGCGAACAAACTTCATCCCGTTATAGTCCTTGGGATTATGACTGGCGGTAACAGCAATGCCGCCGTCCATCGTCGCGTGAGAGGTGGCGAAATATATCTCTTCCGTACCGCATAGGCCGATGTCATACACATCTACCCCCTGCTCCATCAAGCCCTGACTGACCGCAGCTTTAATCGCTTCGCTGGACAGACGGATGTCATGCCCGACGACGACCTTTTCCGGCTTGATGACTTCAGCATAAGCTCTGCCGATACGACGTGCGATATCTTCGTTCAATTCATCAGGCACCCGGCCGCGAACGTCATAGGCCTTGAAACACGTAATTTCCTTCAATGTAATGCCCTTAATCGTTTTTGTAGTAGTTTTCGTAAACGTGATTAGTGGCTTCGACGAAGCCGGGAACACTGCCACAGTCGAAGCGCGTACCCTTGAATTTATAGGCCATGACAGAGCCCTGTCTGGCCTGGGCTTGAAGCGCATCAGTGATCTGAATTTCGCCGTTGGCGCCGGGATCGGTGTGCTCAATGTGTTCAAAAATATCAGGAGTGAGAATGTAACGCCCGATAATCGCCAAATTGGACGGAGCATCTTCCCGCGCAGGCTTTTCCACCATATCGTCAACGCGATAAATGCCATCGCCCAGGCTTTCTCCGGAGATCACACCATATTTATGCACTTCATCCATGGGAACTTCCTGGATGGCAACAATGGAACAGCGATATTCATTGTACAGCTCGACCATTTGCGCGAGTACACCCACCCCCTCAGCATGCAGGCAAAGGTCATCTGACAGCAGTACACCGAAGGGTTCATCACCAATCAGGGTACGGCCGGTTAAAATGGCGTGGCCCAGACCTTTCATCTCTCTCTGGCGGACCATGGTGAACACGCCCTTGTCCAGGACCTCTCGAATACTTTGCAGGTACGTTTCCTTGCCCGTGCCAGCAATCTGATGTTCGAGTTCATAACTGATATCAAAGTGGTCAGCAATCGAGCGTTTGCCACGCCCCGTTACGAAGGCGCAGGTGGTCATTCCTGCTTCAATTGCTTCTTCGACCCCGTATTGCACCAGCGGCTTATTAACAACAGGCAACATTTCCTTGGGCATGCTTTTGGTCGCTGGCAGGAAGCGGGTACCGTAACCCGCAACAGGGAACAGGCATTTTTTTATCATCAGATAACTCCTGAGACTTTTATTCAGCTATTGCGACCATACTGGTCGTCAAATCGTACAATATCGTCTTCGCCCAGATAGGTACCGGACTGCACTTCTATGAGCTCCAGAGGTATGCGTCCCGGGTTAGCCAGGCGGTGTTTGTTTCCGAGGGGAATATAAGTTGACTCATCTTCGCCCAGCATAAATATCCGATCTTCGCAGGTGACTTCGGCAGTGCCGCTCACGACTATCCAGTGCTCCGCACGATGATGATGCATTTGCAGTGACAAACGCTCACCCGGGTCAACAATAATTCGCTTCACCTGGAAGCGATCTGCAGTCACCAGAGACTCATAAGACCCCCAGGGCCGGTAAACCCTGCGGTGCAAAGACACCTCAGGACGCTCTTGCGCTTTCAGCGTATTAACAATGCGTTTAACGTCTTGCACCTTGTCACGGTCAGCAACCAGAACAGCATCGGCGGTTTCCACCACTACCAGACCGTCAACACCAGTGGCCGCCACCAAGCGTGAATCGCTGTAAAAATAGCTGTCCTTACAGTTATCGAGTATGACATCACCTCGACTGGCGTTGCCCTCATCATCTCTGTCGGCGACATCCCAAAGGGCGGACCAGGCACCCACATCACTCCAACCGCAATCGAGTGACACTACTCCACCTCGATCGGTATTTTCCATCACTGCATAATCAATGCTGTCCGAGGGACAGCCATCAAAAATTGCCGGCTCAGGGCGCACAAAATCCATATCCCGGTTTGCGCCTTTCATCGCGTCCTGACAGCAGCTCAGAATTTCTGGTGCGTGCGCCCCCAGTTCTTCAAGGTAAGCCGCCGCACCGAGCAAAAACATACCGCTATTCCAAAGATAGCTGCCACTGTCCAGATAGGCTGCTGCAGTGGCGGCATCTGGCTTTTCCTCAAACCGTTCCAGTCCGAATAAGCCCTCGCCCAGCGAATCACCACACTTAATATAGCCGTACCCTGTTTCCGCACTGCTGGGCACTACACCAAAAGTCATCAAATGACCCTGCTGCGCCATGGGGACAGCTTTTCCTACCGCCGCGACGAAGGCCTCTACATCCTGAATGACGTGATCAGCGGGCAGCACCAACAGTAAGGCTTCAGGATCATGCTCGACAGCGTAGAGCGCTGCCAGGGCAACAGCCGGCGCCGTATTGCGACCGACGGGTTCCAGAATCAGAGCGCTAGCTTTCAGGTCGACTTGCCGCAGCTGCTCGGCCACCATGAAACGGTGCTCTTCGTTACAAACCACAACCGGTGAGAATTCATCCAACCCGGTGGTGCGTTTCAGCGTTTCCTGAAGCATGGACAACTCCCCGGCGAGGGGCTGGAATTGCTTGGGATGGGACTCGCGTGAGACGGGCCATAACCGGCTGCCAACGCCACCAGAAAGAAGTACGGGAGTTAACATTTTCATCCTTGATATGAGTGGAGAGAGGCCCCGGACAAGGGGCCGAATCACGCAATTATAAACGCAACGAAATAGACTCGGCTATCTTAGCTGACAAGGCTCCGGTTGAACAGTCAGCCAAGCTGCCGAATCAACTGATAGCGCTGGACTTGTGCGCCTCAGCCATTAAACTGGGCACGCAAAATAAAGCCGCTTCCGGCAATGACCGACACCTTGGAAAAATCATGACAGGACAAAGCGCGTTCACCAAAGAAGAGCTGGTCGCATGCGGTCACGGCGAGCTATTTGGCGAAGGCAACGCCAGACTCCCCGTAGACAATATGCTCATGCTCGATCGCATCAATCACATCAGTTCAGAGGGCGGTGCGAATGGTAAGGGCGAGATTATTGCCGAACTGGATATTCATCCGGATCTCTGGTTTTTTGACTGCCACTTTCCCTCCGATCCGGTCATGCCTGGCTGCCTCGGACTGGACGCGATGTGGCAACTGGTCGGCTTCTTTTTAGGTTGGCGAGGCAACCCGGGACGTGGTCGCGCCCTGGGCTGCGGCGAGGTGAAATTTACCGGACAGATACTACCCACCGCCAGCAAAGTCACCTACAACATTAATATGAAGCGTATCATCGAACGCAAACTGGTCATGGGCATAGCCGACGGCAGCGTGTCGGTTGATGGCCGAGAGATATACACCGCCAACGACCTGCGCGTCGGCCTATTTCAATCCACGGAGTCCTTCTAGAGCGATGAATAGACGAGTAGTTGTCACCGGCCTGGGCATTGTTTCTTGCCTGGGTAACGATGCTGAAACGGTTACCCAGTCACTTTACGACGGCACGTCCGGAATCAGTGCGCGCCAGGAGCATATCGATATAGGCATGCGTTCACACGTCGCTGGCAGCCCGGATATTGATACTGCTTCATTGATCGACCGAAAGCAGTTGCGCTTTATGGGTGACGCCGCCGCCTACGCCTACATCTCCATGCAGCAAGCGATTGAAGACTCAGGCCTGGAGGAAAGTGACGTCTCCAATGTACGTACCGGTATTATTGCCGGCTCCGGTGGCGCCTCATCAGCCAGCCAAACACAAGCGGCAGACATTTTGCGAGATCGCGGCCTGCGCCGGGTTGGCCCCTACCGGGTCACCCAGACAATGGGCAGCACAGTCTCCGCCTGCCTGGCCACACCTTTCAAGATCAAGGGTGTCAATTATTCTATTTCGTCAGCCTGCTCTACCAGTGCCCATTGCATTGGCAATGCAATGGAGCAGATTCAGTTAAACAAGCAGGACATCGTATTTGCCGGGGGTGGTGAAGAGCTGCACTGGACTTTATCCAGCCTGTTCGACGCCATGGGCGCGCTATCAACCAAGTACAATGACACGCCCCAACGCGCCTCTCGCGCCTACGACGCTGACCGTGATGGTTTTGTAATCGCCGGTGGCGGCGGTATGCTGGTACTGGAAGAACTGGAGCACGCTAAAGCACGAGGCGCAAAAATTTACGCAGAACTGGTGGGCTATGGCGCTACCTCCGATGGCTACGACATGGTCTCGCCTTCAGGCGAGGGTGCAGTGCGCTGCATGCAACAGGCGCTCGCTACAGTCGATGGGGCTGTGGACTACATCAACGCGCATGGCACCTCAACGCCTGCAGGTGACATACAAGAGCTGAAAGCGGTCAAAGACGCTTACGCTGATAGTGATCGTATTCCGGTAGTTGGCTCAACCAAATCCCTGTCCGGTCACTCACTGGGGGCTGCCGGGGTTCAGGAAGCCATTTACTCGCTGCTAATGCAGCAGAAGGGCTTTATCGCCGCTTCTGCCAACATTGATAACCTGGATCCGGAAGCTGAAGGCCTTCCCATTGCACGGGAAAGAGTAGACAACGTGGATTTACGGACAGTGATGTCTAACAGTTTTGGTTTTGGTGGCACCAACGCGTCACTGGTATTCCAGAAACTCACCGATTGATTGCCTTGCAGAAGTAGCCGCTCACGGCTACTTCTGCTCACAGTTCACGCCAGTAGATCCAGTAACAATACCTGCACCTTATCTCCTTCACTGACAACAACGCCCGGCGGCACCACTGCCAGTGCGTCACTTTGGCTCACTGAGCTGAGCACACCAGAACTCTGGTTAGCAAAACGGCGGGCCACAAGACCCTCATCACCCGATTCCAGGCTTACTCGAACATGGTCCTGCCTGGGACTTGATTTTGCAGTTGCGAAACCAGCTGTCACCGTCAGCTCGGGAATACGGCAATCGGTCGCGCCCTGTAGCTTTAACAGAAACGGCCTTGCCACAAGACAAAATGTTGCAAAAACCGAGGTAGGATTACCTGGCAAACCAATAAAAGGCGTATCGCCAATAGCCCCGAAAGCCAGTGGTTTACCCGGCTTTATCGCCAGCTTCCACAAATCAATGTGCCCAATTTGCTCCACTTGGGCTTTCACGTGGTCCTCCTCGCCAACAGACACGCCACCAGAGGTGATCACACAATCAGCCAACTCCGAGGCGCGCAGCAATGCCTTCGCCGTTGCCTGTGCGTCATCGGGGATAATGCCCACGTCAACAAATTCCAGGCCCAGCCTGGCGAGCAGGCCAGCGATAGTAAAACGGTTAGAGTTGTAAAGCTGACCGCCCGCCAAATCAGCGGTGCCGGGTTCAATCAATTCGTCCCCGGTTGAAAGCACCGCCACCTTAAGCCGGCGAAACACTGTTACCCGGGCAACACCGACCGAGGCCAGCAGTCCCAGATCTTGGGGCCTTAAGCGGCGACCTTTGCTCAATGCCACCGCTCCTGCAGCAATATCTTGCCCCCGCGGTCGAATGTTCTGCGCCGTAGTCACAGTCCCCTCGACCGAGAGCAAACCACCCTGGTCGACACTGCAATTTTCCTGCATCACCACGGCATCGGCTCCCGCGGGTATCGGCGCTCCAGTAAATATTCTCGCTGCCGTTCCCGGCTGCAAAGGCTCCCCGACTGCTCCGGCGGCAATACGTTGGCTTATCGGCAGTGGTCCCGGCAGGTCTTCGCCGCGCACGGCATAACCATCCATTGCACTGTTATCGTCACCGGGAACATCGATACCAGAGATAACGTCCTCTGCCAAAACCGCTCCAAGTGCGTCTATCAAGGAGAGTTCATCGGTTGCCCCTGTCGGTCTGGCGCCCCCTAAAATTCGCTCCAGAGCCTCTTCCAGCGGCATCAAGGCACTCAACTGTGCTGTTCCCTGACTTTCAATACGCCGACAAAGTTGCAAGGCCTGTGAGTGCTGTCTAACTGCTCGCGAATAACCCCTGACCAGGCTGTCTTGCAGGCGCCGGTAGAACCGGGGACACAAAAAATGACGGTGTTGTTGGCAAAGCCGGCCAATGCCCGTGACTGGATGGTTGAAGAGCCTATCTCCTGGTATGAAATAGCCCTGAAAAGCTCACCAAAGCCGTCTATGTCCTTATCGAACAGAGGCCGAACAGCCTCTGGCGTTGAATCTCTTCCCGAAAAGCCAGTTCCACCTGTCACCAACACCGCATCGATGTCCGGGTCTGCGATCCAGGCAGAGAGCACCGCGCGAATTCGGTAAACATCATCGATCACTATCGCCTTGCTACCTTGACGGTGGCCCGCCGATTCGAGCGCCTCCACCAGATATTTTCCGGACGTATCGTCCGCCTCGGTGCGAGTGTCTGACACGGTGAGCACCGCCACTGCCAGAGATTGGGGGGTGTCGTCGGTGGCCTTGGCCATGGATGTTCCTCAGGTTTGTTGCTGAAAGTATTGTTTCACCTGGTCGGCAATGGCATTGCGCCAGGGCTGCTGTTTAATCGCGAATGTATTGCGAATTTTGCTGCATTCAAGCGATCGATTAAGACTGGGGGCATCAGGATCGAGCGGCATTAATTCCACAGCGCCGGTGCTGACATCAGAAAACTGCGAAGCAGCGGCCAGCACCGCTTCGGCAAACTCGTAATGGGTCGCTGTCTCCGTGCTGCAATAGTGATAGGTGCCCCACAGCTCGGCTCCCACACTCTGCTGATCAAGAAGCGCTGAAATCACTCTTGCACCGTCACCGGAAGCCACTGGGCAACCCCGTAAATTATTGTCCAGAACCAGGTTTTCGCCACTCACTAATTCACCCAGTACACGCGTCACTAAATTGGCTCCGTCACTGGCAAATACCGGGCCCAAACGCAAAATCAGGTACCTATCGCAGTACTTCCTCACCACCTGTTCAGCATCAGCCAAGAGTAAGCCGGTATCACTGCTATTGTCAGGCAGATCTCCTTCGTTGTACATTCGGTCAAGGTCGCCGGAAAAAACTCTGGAGCTGGAAATAAACATATAACAAGCGCCGTCACGCTGACAGGCTTTAGCCACCCACTGACACCGCTTCAGATCCAGATCAACAACGTCCTGGCCGCCATCGGCTACCGCTTCCACCCGAATATCCACAACGACATCGGCCTGGGCCCTGCGCACGGCCTTCTTGGCTTGTCGCTCACTCTTCCAGCGCGACGCAGAACGGGTCAGGCACACCAGGTCATGGCGGCTCAGGTCCTCCAGGAGTTCTACCAGCGCCCGCCCAAGCGGACTGTCTGAACCGATTACGAGTACGCGCACGCGAATGGGTCTTTAGTCGTCAAAGAAAGGGAACCGTATCATATTTGCGCGGGGCGCGGCGCAATTGTCGGCGACATGCACGACTACTGTAGCGTCTGCTATGCCCAGTTCATCGGTAGAGGAAGCCGCTCGATAGCGGCCTCGTGAGTTGCCTCAATCAGCAAGACCGCCTGTCTAGAACGGAATATCGTCGTCGAAGTCGTTGAAGTCCTGCGCAGGAGCTGTCTGTGGAGCATTCTGAGCAGGGGCAGAACCTCCCTGGGCAGGGGCAGAAGACTGGGGCGACTGACCGCCATACGCACCGCCGCCGCCCATATTGCTGTCGCCCTGACCTGAGCCCCGACTGTCCAGCATCTGCATTTCGTTGGCGACCACTTCAGTGGTGTAGCGATCCTGACCCGACTGATCAGTCCACTTACGCGTTTGCAGGGCACCTTCGACAAATACCTTGGATCCCTTCTTGAGATACTCCCCGGCAATCTGTCCAAGCCGATAATTACCCCGGTCACGGAACACCACGCGGTGCCACTCAGTGCGCTCTTTCTGTTCACCTGTTTGCTTGTCGCGCCAGCTTTCGGAGGTCGCAATACTGGCATTGGTGACGGCACCACCATCAGGAAAAAAGCGGGTTTCAGGGTCGTTACCCAGGTTACCGATCAGAATGACCTTATTGACGCCACGTGTAGCCATGAAAGCTCCTTGTTCTCGCGATAAATGCTTATTTTAATGCACGCGTGACTATAACAATCCCACTGTTTAATTGCGACAGCACCAGGCACCAAATTCAATCCATTGGGTCCGCTACAACCCTCAGGTCATCAACTTATCCAACCAGTGACTGACAGTTTGAATAGGACGTCGCTGCCAGGCGGCTCCCCGTCGGCAATAAATGCCCTCCTCCCACGTGCGTGCCAGGTCGGTCGCCTTGTAACCCAGCCAACGCAAAGGTTCAGGCTCCCAGCGCCGCAGTACGGACTCCGGGCTGCCATTATGGGCCCAAGGGGCAGACGACAGTTCAGTCTCTCGCGATAACACCAGGTCGGCCAGGGTACGGGCCATCAGGTTTGACGCTCCAACACCTTCACCAACGTAGCCGCCGACGGTACCAATACCGGTTGCCCGGTCGTAAACTGCATGCGGCAGTCCATTGCGAGGAGCACCCAGTGTGCCGCCCCAGCGATGCGTTATGGCAGCTTTCCGCAATTGCGGAAAACACGCTAAAAGCAAACGGTGTATTGCCTCAAAACTCGGATCCGCAGGGCTAAATTGACTGCGCGGCTTACCGCCAAAGCAATAGCTACCCCGTGCACCAAATACCATTCGATTGTCTGCACTGCGCTGACCGTAGGTGGTGAGTGGACTAACATCGCAAAACACCTCTGAATCAGCCAGACCCAGTGTTTGCCAGGTTTGCTCATCCAGCGGCTCAGTAGCAATGATCCTGCTTTGCAAAGCCAGCACCCTGCGCTCTGTGTTGGCCACTCCGGCACCATAGCCCTCCAGTGCCAGCAGGCGATGGGTGGCATGCACTCGCCCACAGGAAGTCATCATTGCTCCCGGTGTCAGAGCAGTGACCGGCGTTTGTTCATAGATACGCACACCCATATCACGCAGAGTCTGCGCAAGACCCAACACCAGGCGAGCCGGTTGAATACGAGCAATATGGGGCGTGTAGATAGCGCCAGCAGGCTGATGAATGCGCAGACGAGACTCAAGCTCATGGGCTTCCAGCCACTGATAATCTTGTTCACCAAAACCCGCAGCTCTGTAATCGGCAAGACTGTCCCGCAGAATTCGCGCCTGCTCGGGGTAACGTGCCGCGGCAAAGATACCACCACCGCGCTGGTAATTGCAGTCTATGCCATGCCGCTCCAGCACGCCCTCCACCTCTGGCAGAATACTATGAATCTGGGCCCTCGCTGACTCTCTTCGATCACCGTCCAGAACTGACAGCAAGCGGGTCTCACCTTCAATAGCAGACATCATCCACCCGCCATTGCGCCCCGACGCGCCAAAACCGCAGCGTTGGGCTTCCAGCACGCAAATCTGTAGGTCCGGTGCGAGCGTTTTCAGGTAGTAAGCGGCCCACAGACCGGAGAAGCCGCCACCGGCGATGGCCACGTCCACCTTGATGTCCATATCCAGTGCTTGCCCTATGGGCTCGTGAGCCGCTTGATCCATCCACAGGCTGATATCAGCTGCAGACCCCACAATTATTCTCCCCTGGCTGCAGCAGGCGCGCCCAGCAAGGAATTTGTGGGCAAGAACACGACCAGCCAAAGAGCCGCCAGTACCAGACAGCATCCAAGTAACAACGAGGCGCCGCCGCTCTTGAGCAACCATCCGCCCAATGCGCCGCCGGCAAACGCGCCCAGGAACTGGCAGGTGGAGTAGATACCCAGGGCCGTACCTTTGCCGCCGGCGAACACCATTTTGCTCACCAGGGACGGCAATGTCGCCTCCAAATAATTAAACCCGACAAAAAATAACCACATGCCTAAATACAACAACAGCGGAGATGCGGGAGCTGAAATAACGGTCATAGCCAATATCAACAGCACGATCGCCAACAGAAACATAGCGTGTAAACGACCTTTGCGTTCAGCCATGATCATCATGGGCACCATTCCCACTATGGACAACAACAGGGCAGGAAGATAAACCATCCAATGGCTGTTGCGGTCCAGGTCTGCTACCTCAAGGAGCAGCCCGGGTACCACCAGAAACAAGGCCATAAGCACAAAATGCAGGCTGAACACGGCGAAGTTCAGGCGCAGCAGACCTGCATCCTGGAGGCTGCGTGCGAACAAGCCCCGACGAGCGCCCACCTCATCATACATTTGCCCCACAGGCGGCGTTGGAACCAGCAGCAGGACAATCGCGACCCCCACAATCGCCAGCACTGTTGTGAACCAAAACACCGCGCTCAAGCCGCCTGCCGCTGCCACCAATGGGCCCAACACCAGTGCCATGGCAAAAGAAAGGCCAATACTCATTCCGACTATTGCCATCGCTTTAGTTCGCTGCTCTTCACGGGTCAAATCAGCTACCAACGCCATCACCGTGCTGGCTATCGCTCCAGCGCCTTGCAAGGCTCGCCCTACAACCACCCCCTCAATGGTCTCCGCCATACCCGCGACTACGCTGCCCAGAGCAAATACCAGCAGACCGCCGACAATGACCGGCTTGCGACCCAACTTGTCGGAGAGCCAGCCCAGGGGAATCTGCAGCAAGGCTTGCGACAGCCCATAAACTCCCAAAGCCAGACCGATCGTCAAAGGATCGGCACCAGGGAGGTCTGCGGCATACAAGGCCAGCAGCGGCAAAACCATAAACAGGCCGAGCATCCGGAAGCTGTACAACAAGGCAAGGGAGCTGACGGTACGCCGCTCCAGTGGTGTCATGGGATGTTCGGTAATCACAGGGAAAATGAATCTTGGAATTTGAGCAGCAGCATAACAGCTTCAAGGCGAGGTCACACACTGTGTCAAACCTCAGCCCATGGTCAAATGACACTTTTCGCACAGCATTAAAGTCCGTTTCCCTTTGCATGGCGTAACACTCAAGGCATATACTTTTCGGTTCCAATTTTTCTGCGGTACTCCCTGCTAATGGACACAATTCAAGTTCGCGGCGCGCGCACTCACAATCTGAAGAACATCGACCTTGATATCCCCCGCGACAAGCTGGTGGTGATCACTGGGTTGTCCGGTTCAGGTAAATCATCGCTCGCTTTTGACACACTCTACGCCGAAGGTCAGCGGCGTTATGTGGAGTCCTTGTCCACCTACGCTAGGCAGTTCCTGTCGATGATGGAAAAGCCGGACATGGACCATATTGAAGGCTTGTCGCCGGCTATTTCTATTGAGCAGAAATCTACATCGCATAATCCTCGCTCTACCGTGGGTACCATCACTGAGATTTATGACTACCTGAGACTGTTGTTTGCCAGAGTCGGCGACCCACGCTGCCCCGATCACGGCCTCAACCTGAAGGCACAAACGGTGAGCCAGATGGTGGACACCGTACTGGCGCTGCCAGAGGGCAGCAAACTCATGCTGCTGGCGCCGGTAATACGCGATCGAAAAGGTGAGCATTTACACATTTTTGAAGAGCTTCGCGCGGCGGGATTTGTGCGCGCTCGCATAGACGGCATTGTGACCGACCTGGACGACCTCCCTACCTTAGACAAAAAGAAGAAACACCGAATTGAGGTCGTGGTCGACCGGTTTAAAGTGAGAGACGATCTCGGACTCCGTCTGGCAGAATCATTCGAAACCGCTCTAGGACTCACCGATGGCCTGGCTTCTATTTCCTGGATGGACGGAGATGGAGCCGATATTGCTTTCTCCGCCAGATTCGCATGCCCTGAATGCGGACACAGTATCGACGAGTTGGAACCCCGCCTGTTTTCGTTCAACAACCCTGCAGGCGCCTGCGGTGGTTGCGACGGATTGGGAGTGAAGCAGTACTTTGATGCCGAGCGTATCGTGCTGCATCCGGAATCCAGTCTTGCCGAAGGTGCCATTCGCGGCTGGGATCGCCGCAATGTTTATTATTTCCATATGCTCACGTCGCTGGCTGAACACTATGGCTTTGATATTAATACGCCCTACGACGCACTGAGCGCAAAGCACCAGAAAGTCATATTGCACGGAAGTGGTAAGCAGGAAATCGCTTTTTCCTATATCAACGACCGCGGTGACGTGTTCAAGCGCACTCATCCCTTCGAAGGGATTATCCCCAACATGGACAGGCGCTACCGGGATACGGACTCACAGTCAGTGCGCGAAGACCTGGCAAAATTTCTTGCTACCCAGCCCTGTCCGGATTGCGGCGGCACGCGGCTACGCCGGGATGCTCGTCACGTGTTTGTCGATGAGCGCAATCTGCCGACCATTACCGACATGCCCGTTGGAGAAGCAGAGGTGTACTTTAATGAGCTGATGCTAGAGGGCCGCAAGGGCGAAATCGCAGACAAGATCCTCAAGGAGTTGCGCGCGCGCTATCGCTTCCTGGTGGACGTGGGCCTGAACTATCTGACGCTGAATCGCAGTGCCGAAACGCTGTCGGGAGGAGAGGCCCAGCGCATTCGCCTCGCCTCGCAAATAGGAGCGGGGCTGGTTGGCGTTATGTACATTCTCGATGAACCTTCTATTGGTCTGCACCAGCGAGATAATGAGCGACTGTTGAACACGCTTACCCACCTGCGTGACCTGGGTAATACAGTGCTCGTTGTCGAGCACGACGAAGATGCCATTCGTGCCGCTGATCACGTTATCGACATCGGCCCCGGGGCCGGCGTGCACGGCGGGCAGGTCGTCGCCGAAGGCACCATGAAGCAGATAACAGCCAACAAGCAGTCTCTCACTGGAGATTATCTTTCTGGTCGCAAGAAAATCGAAATACCCAAGAAGCGCACACCGCTGAATAAAAAGAAACAGCTGGTGTTGACAGGGGCCACCGGCAACAACCTGCAACATGTCACCCTGGAAATACCGCTGGGGCTTCTGACCTGCGTTACCGGCGTATCCGGCTCAGGCAAGTCCACGCTTATTAACGGCACGCTTTACCCGCTGGCGGCCACCGAACTCAATGGTGCCACCACGCTGACAGCAGCGCCGCACGATGCAATAAGCGGCATGGATCAAATAGACAAATGTATCGATATCGACCAAAGCCCTATCGGCCGCACCCCCCGCTCGAACCCGGCCACCTATACCGGTATCTTCACCCCGGTACGGGAACTGTTTGCAGGCACTCAGGAGTCCCGCTCTCGCGGCTATAAACCTGGGCGCTTCAGCTTCAATGTCAAAGGGGGGCGCTGTGAAGCCTGTCAGGGCGATGGTGTCACCAAGGTAGAGATGCATTTTCTCCCGGACATTTACGTGCCCTGCGATGTCTGTAAAGGCAAAAGATATAACCGAGAGACGTTGGAGATTCGTTATAAGGGTAAGAGCATCCATGAAGTCCTCGACATGACGGTTGAAGACGCTCTGGAGTTTTTCGAACCGGTTCCTGCGATTGCCCGTAAATTGCAAACACTGATGGATGTCGGACTGTCCTACATCCGACTGGGCCAGGCGGCCACCACTTTGTCCGGTGGCGAAGCGCAACGGGTAAAGCTGTCCCGGGAACTGTCAAAGCGAGATACCGGAAAAACCCTCTACATTCTTGATGAACCGACCACTGGCCTGCATTTTGAGGACATCAAGCAACTGCTGGAAGTACTGCACCGACTGCGCGATCACGGCAATACAATGGTGATAATCGAGCACAACCTGGATGTCATCAAGACGGCAGACTGGGTTGTCGATCTAGGCCCAGAGGGAGGTTCTGGCGGCGGTCAAGTCATCGCCACCGGTACGCCGGAAGATGTGGCAAAGACCAAGGGCTCCTATACCGGCCAGTTCCTGGCACCGATGCTGAGTAAACGTACGCGCAGCAAGGCCGCATAAGCCGTCGCCGAAGCGACGCGCAAGAAAATCATTAAAGGCGTTCTATCGGCCCGTGGCCTCGTCGAGGCCCTTTCGAAGCAAGCCCGCCCATCGGGTCAAGGTACGGTCTGCTTCCGCCTTGTTGGTCACTCCATTGGTCCACTGGAAAGTGCCGTAGTCGGTACCTCGGCGTCGATCACGGGCTCTGGCCAAGACCTGGCCAGTAGTGCCATCAACCAACTCCAAAGCCAGCGTCATTTCGCCAGCCGAAGTCGTATAGGATCGATTCATTCCAGGACTCATGGTGTCCGGGGCATTGACGTCAAGATTAATGATTGACGGCCGAACGATGAGCACCGCCTCGCCCTTATCAAATTGGTCAACGATGTCATACGCTGGATCGGCCAGTAGTGCTTGCGAAAAATGATCGCTACAGGCATCGCCCAGCGCACTTTTCATACTGCTCACATCCTGCTGAGTTACTCGACTGGACAGATCCAGGCGATTGTTATTCTGGTCGCGAAGCCAGTTTTTACGGAAAGAGACGGAGCATGCCTCTACACCGATGCTCTTGTATGAGCCCAGTTCGGCCCCCGGCAAAAGGTACACCTCCTGAAACTTGGTACCCTGCTGCAGAACCAATCCATCCTGAGAAACCGGCTCGGGCTGGTTTGAAGCACAAGCCGTAAGAAACAAACCGCTGAGTAGCAATACTATAAATCTGTTCATCTTTCACCTACCTGTTTACTGACGTTGGCTGCGAATTGAGAATATTAGACTAGATTATGACGGCTTGCGTAGTTTTATCACCTTCGAAGACTGACCAAATAAACGGCATGACCCTTCTGGCATTTTATACAGGGACACATCTGCGCCCTTCCAGTATGGGACACGCCCTACAATACAACGGCCACAAAAAAGCCGGACATCAGCCCGGCTTTTTTAATCACTCTCGTCGATCGAGAATCAATCCTCGTCAGCGTAATCTTCGACCTGTGGACGATCAACCAATTCAACGTAGGCCATAGGAGCCTTGTCACCGGTGCGGAAGCCACACTTCATGATACGAATATAACCCCCGGGACGCTCCTGGTAACGAGGACCTAACTCGTTGAACAGTTTGCCAACCGCTTCTTTGCTGCGAGTACGATCAAACGCCAGGCGACGATTTGCAACACTGTCGTTCTTTGCCAGGGTAATCAGAGGCTCCGCGTAACCACGCAGCTCCTTCGCCTTGGGCAGGGTAGTTTTAATCAACTCGTGCTCCACCAGAGAGTTGGTCATGTTACGGAACATGGCCTTACGGTGAGAACTGTTGCGGTTTAACTGACGTCCGCTATGACGATGACGCATTTTTCCAATCCTATCTTCAGGGTGCTATCTCAGCACTGCTATCAGGTTGACCGGGGAGCCTAAGCGCTCAGTACCCGGTCGTCGTTTTTCAGGCTGGCAGGCGGCCAGTTGTCCAGGCGCATGCCCAGTGACAAGCCGCGTGATGCCAATACATCCTTGATCTCGGTGAGAGACTTCTTACCCAAATTAGGGGTCTTCAGCAACTCAACCTCAGTGCGCTGCACCAGGTCTCCGATGTAGTAAATATTTTCAGCTTTCAGGCAGTTGGCAGAGCGAACAGTCAATTCCAGATCATCAACTGGACGCAACAGAATTGGATCAACCTCGTCCTCTTCCTCAACAGACTCAGACTCAGACTCGCTTTCCAGGTCGACAAACACGGCCAACTGCTGCTGCAGAATGGTCGCGGCGCGACGGATTGCTTCTTCCGGATCGATTGTGCCGTTGGTTTCAAGGTCAAGTACCAACTTGTCCAGGTCGGTACGCTGCTCAACTCGCGCAGACTCAACCACGTAAGATACACGGTGCACGGGAGCAAAAGTTGCGTCCAACTGCAGACGACCAATTGAGCGGGTCTCTTCTTCAGGATTCTCACGAGAATCCGCGGGAGAGTAGCCTCGACCTCTGGCCACGGTCAGCTTCATGTTAATTTCAGAAGCGCCGTTGAGGTGACAGATCACGTGATCCGGGTTACGGATCTCGATATCGTGGTCTACCTGGATATCGGCTGCCGTTACCGCACCTGAACCCTTTTTGCTCAGAGTCAGTTCAGCCTCTTCCTTGCCGTTCATCACCAGGGCAACGCCCTTGAGGTTAAGCAGGATTTCAATCACGTCTTCCTGTACGCCTTCAATTGCACTGTACTCGTGCAATACGCCGTCGATCTCTACCTCGGTGATTGCACAACCAGGCATGGAGGACAGCAGGATACGGCGCAAGGCATTACCCAGAGTGTGGCCAAAACCACGTTCAAGGGGTTCCAGGGTAACCTGGGCGCGCGTGCTGTTTTTTTCATCAACATTGATTACACGCGGGGTCAAAAATTCGTTCACTGCACTCTGCATACGGGGCACCTTTATTTAGGTTAGTCCTTCAGTGGATTACTTGGAGTAAAGTTCGACGATCAGGTTTTCGTTGATCTCTGAAGAGAGATCCTGACGGTCAGGGACAGACTTGAAAGTACCTTCCAGCTTGTCCGCATTTACTTCGATCCACTCAGGCTCGCCACGCTGGGCAGCCAATGCCAATGCTGACTGCACACGCAGTTGCTTCTTGGCCTTTTCACGCAAGGCGACAACGTCACCTGCTTTTACCTGGTAAGAGGCGATGTTAACCACCTGCCCGTTCACCATGATAGATTTGTGAGCAACCAGCTGACGCGATTCAGAGCGCGTTGAGCCAAAGCCCATACGATAAACAACGTTATCCAGTCGAGATTCCAACAGCTGCAGCAGGTTCTCACCGGTAGCACCCTTCAGACGGGCAGCTTCCTTGTAATAATTGCGGAACTGCTTCTCCAGTACGCCGTATATACGACGAACTTTCTGCTTCTCGCGCAGCTGCACACCGTAATCGGACAGACGACCGCGGCGGGCGCCGTGCTGGCCTGGTATTGCTTCTGCTTTACACTTACTTTCGAGTGCGCGCACACCGCTCTTCAGGAACAGATCAGTTCCTTCACGACGGGAGAGCTTGCACTTGGGTCCAATATATCGAGCCATGTCTAGTTCTTCCTTTGTGCGTTACACGCGACGTTTCTTGGGAGGACGACAGCCGTTATGGGGAATCGGCGTCACGTCAGTAATGTTAGCGATCTTGTAGCCACAAGCATTCAGTGCTCGTACGGCAGACTCACGACCCGGTCCTGGGCCCTTTACCTGCACGTCGAGATTTTTAAGACCATATTCCTTGGCGGCTTCACCGGCACGTTCGGCTGCAACCTGGGCAGCAAACGGGGTGCTCTTACGAGAACCGCGGAAACCAGAACCACCTGCAGTGGCCCAGCTCAGGGTGTTACCCTGACGGTCAGTAATCGTAACAATGGTGTTGTTAAAAGACGCATGCACGTGGGCGATTCCGTCCACTACAGTCTTCGTGATTTTCTTACGAGTGCTTTTGGCACCTGGCTTAGCCATATCGTAGTTCCTGCTTTAATATCAACACTGCACTTTGGTGCAGCTACACTAAAAGGATTCGCTGTGGGGTGACGCTAGGTCTGTCCTTACTTGCGAATCGGCTTACGCGGTCCCTTGCGGGTACGCGCGTTGGTCTTGGTGCGCTGACCGCGAAGCGGTAAGCCACGCCGGTGACGCAGGCCGCGGTTACAGCCCAAGTCCATCAAACGCTTGATGTTCATTGACACTTCACGACGAAGGTCACCTTCCACCATCATCTCAGCGACTTTGCCACGCAGGGCATCCATCTCTGTTTCAGACAGTTCACCAATCCTGGTGCTTTCTGTGACACCGGTAGCGGCACACAACTCTTTAGCGGTTGTGCGACCTACACCGTAGATGTATGTCAGTGAGATAACAGCATGCTTGTTATCTGGTATGTTGACGCCGGCAATACGAGCCATCCAACTTTCTCCAAAAATAATCTTTCGCTTTACTACGCGATTTACGCAAACCCCTGATTTAACTCAGTTTTGCTGATTTCTCAGCGGGGTAGGCGCGAAAGGCGCAGCATTCTAGCGATATCGTTACAAAAAATCAACCGTGTCCGGGTTTAACCCTGACGCTGCTTATGACGCGGATCTGTGTTGCAGATCACCCGCACAACGCCATTACGACGTACAACTTTACAGTTGCGGCAGATTTTCTTGACTGATGCACGTACTTTCATCGTTACTTCTCCGTTTAGGCTAATGGGCGCTTAGCGAACGCGCCCAGCACCACCATAGTTCTTCAAGTTGGCCTTCTTCATCACCGAATCGTACTGGTGCGACATCAGGTGGCTCTGCACCTGGGCCATAAAATCCATTACCACAACAACCACGATCAGCAGTGAGGTACCACCCAGATAAAAGGGCACGTTCCACATCACCACCAGGAACTGTGGCATCAAGCAGACCAGCGCAATATAAGCAGATCCGAATACCGTCAGCCGAGTCAGCACGCCATCGATATAGTTGGCGGTCTGTTGTCCCGGACGTATGCCGGGCACAAATGCTCCGGAACGCTTCAGGTTGTCAGCCACTTCAACCGGGTTGAACATCAACGCCGTGTAAAAGAAGCAGAAAAACACTACAAACACTGTGAACAGCAATATGTTCAACGGCTGGCCAGGGCCAATGGCAACGGCCAGGTCCTGCAACCAGTCTGCACCCCCGGAAGAGCCAAACCACTGCGCGATAGACGCAGGAAACAACAATATGCTGCTCGCAAAAATGGCTGGGATGACGCCCGCCATGTTCACTTTCAGAGGCAGATGCGAACTCTGCGCCTGGTACATCTTGCGACCTTGCTGTCGCTTGGCGTAATTCACCGTGATGCGGCGTTGGCCGCGCTCAATGAATACGATCAAATAAATAACCGCGATCGCCAGTGCCAGAATAAACAACAGCACCAGGATATTCAGTTCACCCTGCCGCGCCTGCTCAAGAGACTGGCCTATAGCCGCGGGCAGTCCCGCCACAATACCGGCGAAGATCAACAGCGAGATGCCGTTACCCACACCTTTTTCCGTAATTTGTTCACCCAGCCACATCATAAAGACTGCACCAGTCACCAGAGACGTAATGGCAATCACATAAAACAGCAGTGATGTGTCATAACTCATACCCTGATTAGCCATACCCACGGTCATACCTGTGGCCTGAATGACCGCCAGCACGACTGTGAGGTAGCGCGTGTACTGGCTTATCTTGCGACGACCAGACTCACCTTCTTTCTTCAACTGCTCCAGCTGTGGGGTTACGGCCGACATCAACTGCATGATGATCGATGCAGAGATGTAAGGCATGATACCCAAGGCCAGGATGCTCATCCGCTCCAGAGCGCCACCGGAAAACATGTTCGCCAGGCCCAGGATCGTTCCCTGGTTCTGGTTAAACAATGCCGCCAGTTGATTAGGATCTATTCCCGGAACAGGAATATGCGTCCCAATCCGGTACACGATAATTGCCAGTAAAACAAAACGAAGGCGAGCAAAAAGCTCGCCCATGCCTGCCTTGTTTACTGAGGGCAGCTGTCCTTGAGCCATTTATTCCTCGATTTTCCCGCCAGCTTTTTCAATTGCTTCGCGGGCTCCTTTGGTTACCGCGAGGCCCTTGACAGTCACAGCCTTCCCGAGATCTCCAGACAGGAATACGCGAGCGCGAAGAACGCTATCTTTAACCAGGTCGGCCGCTTTCAGCGCGTCAAGGTCAACGACATCGCCTTCCACTGCATTCAGTTCTGACAAACGAACCTGTGCGGTGGTGCGAGCCATGCGAGAGCTAAAGCCATACTTTGGCAGTCGCTTTTGCAGAGGCATCTGACCGCCCTCAAAGCCGGGACGTACAGATCCGCCGGAACGAGATTTCTGGCCTTTGTGTCCACGGCCGGCAGTTTTACCGTCGCCGGAGCCAATCCCGCGACCAACACGCTTACTGTCTTTCCGAGAACCCGGTGCTGGGCTCAAGGTGTTCAGTCTCATTACATCTGACATGTTTTAGTCCTCAACCCGTACCAGGTAGTGTACTTTGTTGATCATGCCGCGAGTGGAGGGTGTATCTTCCACTTCAACGGTATGACCAATTCGACGCAGGCCGAGGCCGGCAACGCATGCCTTGTGGTTAGGCAAGCGGCCATTAACACTCTTAACCTGGGTAACTTTGATCATTGCTTTTGCCATGATTATTCGCCCAATACTTAATTCAAAATTTCTTCAACAGACTTGCCACGCTTGGCAGCAACGTCCTCGGGTGCGCACATGTCACGCAGACCGTTGAAAGTCGCACGTACTACGTTCACCGGATTGGTGGACCCGTAACACTTGGCCAATACGTTGTGCACGCCAGCGATTTCAAGAACAGCTCGCATCGCGCCACCGGCAATAACACCAGTACCTTCAGACGCAGGCTGCATGTATACCTTGGAGGCACCGTGGGCAGCCTTCACAGGGTATTGAATAGTGCCGTTGTTCAGGTCTACCTGAATCATGTTGCGACGGGCAGCTTCCATAGCCTTCTGGATGGCAACAGGCACCTCACGCGCCTTACCGCGGCCAAAGCCTACTTTGCCATTACCATCGCCCACTACAGTCAGCGCGGTGAAACCGAAAATCCGGCCACCTTTAACTACTTTGGCGACGCGGTTGACCTGTACCAGTTTCTCCTGGAGATCACCTTCGGTCTGCTGCTGCTTTTTCTGATCGTTAAAAGCCATATCTACTTACCTTAGAATTCCAGTCCACTTTCACGGGCGGCGTCGGCCAAAGCCTTAACGCGTCCGTGGTACTTATAACCACCGCGGTCGAAAGCGACCTTCTCGATACCCGCTGCCTTGGCGCGTTCAGCAACCATCTTGCCAACAGCCGCAGCCGCGTCGATGTTACCGGTTGCGCTTTTACGCAGATCCGTGTCCAGGGTAGAAGCACTCGCCAACACCTTGTCACCTTCAGGCGCAATCACCTGGGCGTAGATGTGCCGGGGAGTACGGTGCACGCTCAAGCGGTTAACGCCGAGTGTACGCATGCGAGCGCGAGCACGACGTGCGCGACGCAGCCTTGAATCATTCTTTGTACTCATGTCAACTTACCTACTTCTTCTTGGCTTCTTTACGACGAACATACTCGTCAGCGTAACGAATACCCTTACCCTTGTATGGCTCTGGCGGACGGTAGCTGCGAATCTCAGCAGCTGCCTGGCCTACGGCCTGCTTGTCGACACCCTTCACAACGATTTCAGTCTGGCTGGGGGTTTCAGCAGAAACACCTTCAGGCAGCTGATAATCGACAGGGTGGGAAAGACCTACGGTCAGGTTGACACTTTTGCCGGAAGCCTTGGCACGGTAACCAACACCGTTTAACACCAACTTCTTCTCCCAGCCTTCGCTGACGCCCTTCACCATATTGTTCACCAGCGCGCGAGTCGTCCCGGCCATTGCCTTGGACTTGTCGGACTCATAAACGAAGGTCAAGACGTTGTCATCCTGGCTTACCTGCACGCCGTCAACTACTGACAGTTCCAGCGTACCTTTGCTGCCTTTCACGGTAAGGTCGGAGCCGTTAAGCTTGACCTCTACGCCGCTAGGCAGTTGTACCGGATTATTTGCGACTCTAGACATTATAAATGCTCTTCAAATCAATTAATTTAGAATACTGTGCAGAGCACTTCGCCACCGACACCGGCAGCTCGTGCAGCGCGATCAGTCATCACACCTTTTGAGGTGGAAACAATCGCCACACCCAGGCCACCGCGAACGGCTGGCAGCTCGCCTTTGCCCGCGTAATTACGCAGACCTGGACGGCTGATGCGATCTATCTCAGCGATGACCGGCTTGCCCTGGAAGTATTTCAGGTCGATGGCCAGCCGAGGCTTGCCTTCTTCGTTAGATGCGTTGAAGTCGGCGATGTAGCCTTCTTCTTTCAGCACATTGGCAACTGCAGCTTTCAGCTTAGAGCCGGGCATTTCTACACCAGTCTTTCCAGCCATTTGTGCGTTGCGAATACGGGTCAGCATATCTGACAGCGGATCTTGCATACTCATTTCAATATCTCTCCGTTACCAGCTAGCTTTAACCAGGCCAGGCACATCACCGCGCATAGCTGCTTCACGCAACTTATTACGGCACAGCCCAAACTTACGATACACCGCGTGCGGTCGGCCAGTTACCTGGCAGCGACGCTGCTGGCGAACCGGACTGGCATCACGTGGCAGCTTCTGCATAGCAATTTGCGCATCCCACTTCTCTTCATCAGAAGCATTTACGTCAGCGAGTATCGCCTTCAACGCAGCACGCTTCTGTGCGTACTTAGCTACCGTACGTGCACGCTTGTTCTCGCGTGCAATCATAGATTTCTTAGCCATGTATAAAGCCTCTTAACCTTTCAGGGGGAAGTTGAAAGCGCGCAACAAAGCACGACCTTCATCGTCCGTACGAGCAGTGGTGGTGATAGCAATATCCATACCGCGCAGGGCATCCACCTTGTCGTAATCAATTTCTGGGAAGATGATCTGCTCAGTTATGCCCATCGCAAAATTACCGCGACCATCAAATGACTTAGGGCTAATGCCACGGAAGTCACGAATTCGGGGAATAGCGATACTGATCAAACGCTCCAGGAACTCATACATACGCTCAGAGCGCAGTGTTACCTTGCAACCAATGGGCCATGCTTCGCGAACCTTAAAGCCGGCGATCGATCTACGCGCCTTGGTTACAACGACTTTCTGACCGGAAATTTTCTCCATGTCGGCAACGGCGGCCTCGAGGACCTTCTTGTCGCCTAATGCTTCACCAACACCCATGTTCAGGGTGATCTTGGTAATGCGAGGAACTTCCATCACATTATCTAAACCCAGCTCTTCTTTAAGCTGGAGAGCGATTTCGCTCGTGTATTTTTCTTTCAAAGTTGCCATGTCTATTACCTGTTAATCCGACCGGCTTAGCCGACAGCCTCGCCACTGGATTTAAAGATACGAACTTTATCGTCGCCTTCAACCTTGAAGCCCACACGATCAGCCTTGCCAGTATCGGAATTGAAAATCGCCACATTCGAAACCTGAATGGGAGCTTCTTTCTCCACGATACCGCCAGCAACACCCGCTTGGGGGTTGGGCTTGGTGTGCTTCTTAATCATGTTGATACCAGAAACGATGAGTTTATCGTTATCCAATACTTTGCGAACCTTACCGCGCTTACCCTTGTCCTTACCGGCCAGGATAATCACTTCGTCATCGCGCTTGATCTTCAACATTTTCGTTCCTCTCCTCGGCCTTAAATAACTTCAGGGGCCAGAGAAATAATCTTCATAAATTTTTCGCCGCGCAGTTCGCGAGTTACTGGGCCAAAAATACGAGTCCCAATAGGTGCGTCCTGTGCGTTCAGCAGCACTGCAGCGTTGTCGTCAAACTTGATCAGGGAACCGTCGCCTCGGCGAACTCCCTTCTTTGTTCGAACTACAACAGCAGTCATCACCTGGCCTTTTTTGACCTTGCCGCGAGGGATGGCTTCTTTAACGGTAACCTTGATCAGGTCTCCAACGCGCGCATAGCGACGCTTGGAACCGCCAAGGACCTTGATGCACATCACACGACGGGCGCCGCTGTTATCTGCGACTTCCAAATACGACTGTGTCTGAATCATCTCTTACTCCAAACTGCGACCGTCCGGGCCGCAAAACTAACCACTACCCGTGAGGGCCTTATACCTGAGCGGCGCTCTCTACTACTTCAACCAAGTTCCAGGTCTTGCTCTTGGAAATCGGACGAGTTTCGGCAACAGTGACTGTGTCGCCTATGCCGCACTGGTTGCTCTCATCGTGTGCATGGATCTTCGATGAACGTGTAATGTACTTGCCATACACCGGGTGCTTCACCCGACGCTCGACCAGCACAGTAATGGTCTTGTCCATCTTGTTACTGACAACTCGACCAGTTGCCGTACGTGTACGCTTCTCTGCAGCTGACATACTTAGTTACCTGCCTTTTGTGTAAGTACAGTCTTCACGCGAGCGATGTCACGCTGGTTCTGCTTGAGCAAATGAGACTGCCCCAGCTGACCAGTGGACTTCTGCATGCGCAGCTTGAACTGATCTTCACGCAGCGTGAGCAGCTGCTTATTCAGGTCCTCAGCGGACTTATCATGCAAATCGCTTGCTTTCATCACATCACCGACCGTTTAACAAATGTTGTAGCAACGGGAATTTTGGCTGCCGCCAGATCAAACGCCTCACGCGCCAGTTCTTCAGATACGCCCTGCACTTCGTAAAGCACTTTACCGGGCTGAATCTGGGCTACCCAGTATTCAACATTACCTTTACCTTTACCCTGGCGGACTTCCAGCGGCTTGCCTGTAATCGGCTTGTCCGGGAAAACTCGAATCCAGATTTTTCCGCCACGCTTAATGTGACGTGTCATAGCACGACGAGCCGCTTCAATCTGGCGCGCTGTAATGCGGCCGCGACCTGTCGCTTTCAAACCGTATTCGCCAAAGCTCACCTTGCTGCCGCGATGGGCAAGACCGCGGTTGCGGCCCTTATGAGTCTTGCGAAATTTTGTACGCTTTGGTTGAAGCATCTGCGTAACCCTTAATTAGTTGCTGTCTTCTTGGGAGCTTCGGCAGCCTCGTCAGCGCCGATAACCTCACCTTTGAAAATCCAAACCTTCACACCAATGATGCCGTAGGTAGTAGCGGCCTCATACGTGGCGTAATCAATATCCGCTCGCAGCGTGTGAAGAGGCACTCGGCCTTCGCGGTACCACTCGGAACGTGCAATTTCAGCACCCCCCAAACGACCGCCAACCTGGATCTTGATACCTTGCGCACCCTGGCGCATCGCGTTCTGAACCACACGCTTCATCGCGCGACGGAACATCACTCGACGCTCCAACTGCTGCGCTACGTTCTGGGCGACCAACTTGGCGTCCAGATCGGGCTTGCGAATCTCTTCGATGTTAATGTGAACTGGCACACCCATCTTCTCGGTAAGAATCTTACGCAGTGCGTCTACATCTTCACCTTTCTTACCAATCACGATACCGGGACGGGCAGTGTGAATAGTGATGCGTGCAGTTTGCGCCGGACGCTCGATCACAATACGGCTTACCGAAGCATGCTCCAGAGCCTTCTCGATGTACTCACGCACTTGCAGATCATTAATTAACTGCTTGGCATAGTTTTTACTGTCGGCGTACCAGATAGAGTTATGTTCTTTAACAATACCCAAGCGGATGCCGATAGGATGTACTTTCTGACCCATGTGGTGGTCTCCTTAGCCTTCGCCGTCTGCAACTTTCACGGTAATGTGACAGCTACGCTTTAAAATTCGATCTGCGCGACCCTTGGCACGGGGACGCAGGCGCTTCATGGTCATGCCTTCATCAACAAAGACGGTGGATACCTTGAGCTCATCCACGTCAGCGCCTTCATTGTTCTCTGCATTGGCAATCGCTGAGTCAAGAACCTTCTTGACCAAGTGAGCAGCCTTTTTATTGCTGAATTCCAACAGGATCAGCGCCTCTTCTACAGGCTTGCCGCGGACCTGGTCAGCGACCAGGCGGGCTTTCTGCGCAGAAATCTGCGCGCCTTTCAGTCTTGCTGCAACTTCCATTTCCTAAACCTCTTTACGGAGCGCTTAGCGCTTCGCCTTTTTGTCTACGATATGACCCTTGAACGTGCGGGTTACCGCAAATTCGCCCAATTTGTGGCCAACCATATCTTCGTTGACCAGCACAGGTACGTGCTGACGGCCATTGTGAACAGCGATTGTCAGTCCAACCATATCCGGAGACACCATGGAGCGGCGTGACCAGGTCTTGATGGGGCGACGATCGTTGCTTTCAATCGCGACTTCAACTTTCTTCATCAGGTGAAGGTCAATAAAAGGACCTTTCTTCAGTGAACGCGGCACAATCTCTTCCTCTAATCTCTAGTCAAACGACCGTTATTTCTTACCACGACGGCGTACGATCAACTTATCAGTACGCTTGTTCTTACGTGTCTTGTAACCCTTGGTTGGGGTACCCCAGGGGCTCACCGGATGACGGCCACCAGAGGTCTTACCTTCACCACCACCATGAGGGTGATCAACCGGGTTCATGGCAACACCACGAACGGTCGGGCGAACACCACGCCAGCGGGCTGCACCGGCTTTACCCAATTTACGCAGGCTATGTTCTGAGTTCGATACTTCACCCAGGGTTGCACGGCAGTCAGCCAGCACCTTACGCATCTCGCCGGAGCGAAGACGCAGGGTTGCATATTGACCTTCGCGAGCGACCAACTGAACCGAAGCACCAGCAGAACGCGCAACCTGTGCACCTTTGCCAGGCTTTAACTCGATCCCATGCACAACAGAACCCACTGGGATGTTGCGTAAAGGCAGGCAGTTGCCTGTCTTGATTGGTGCACCAGAACCGGACTGCAGTATGTCACCCGCTTTCACGCCCTTGGGTGCGATGATGTAGCGGCGCTCACCATCGGCAAATAACAGCAGCGCAATGTGCGCGGTGCGATTTGGATCGTACTCAATGCGTTCTACCTTGGCGGGGATTCCGTCCTTGGTGCGCTTAAAGTCAATCAAACGATAGTGCTGCTTGTGGCCACCACCAATATGTCGTGTAGTTATACGACCATTGTTGTTACGACCACCGTTGCGGCTCTGCTTTTCCAATAAAGGCTTGTGTGGTGCGCCTTTGTGCAAATCCTCACTGACAACACGGACGACGTGACGACGACCGGGTGAAGTGGGCTTGCTCTTCAAAATTGCCATTGCGATCCGACTCCTTACTCAACAGAAGCAAAGTCGATGTCTTGACCCTGCTCCAGTCGTACATATGCTTTTTTCCAGGTCGGCTTAGTGCTATAACCAAAACGGTTGCGCTTCACCTTGCCTTTCACCTTCAGAGTGCAGACATTGTCGACCTTAACCTTGAACAGTTGCTCAACGGACTTTTTGATCTCCGCTTTAGTTGCATCTACTGCAACCTTGAAAACAAACTGGTTATTTTCGTCAGCAACAATGGCCGCTTTTTCGGAAACGTGCGGGCCTACCAGCACTTGAAATACGCGCTCCTGGTTCATCCCAACATCTCCTCAAGCTTTTTAACCGCGTCAACAGTCACGATCACTTTGTCGTGGGCGATGAGGCTAACAGGGTCAACACCATCTACATCGCGAACATCAACCTTGTGCAGGTTGCGTGAAGCCAGGTAGAGGTTTTCATTTACTTCTGCAGAAACGATCAGCGCGTTATCAACACCGTAGCCACCCAATTGCTCTAAAAGCAGCTTGGTTTTGGGCTGTTCCAGGTCCAGACTTTCTACCACGACCAGACGTTCCTGGCGGGCCAGCTCAGACATGATGGTGCGCAGAGCAGCGCGATACATTTTGCGATTCACTTTTTGCGAGTGATCCTGCGGCTGAGCCGCGAAGGTCACACCACCGGAACGCCAGATGGGAGAACGAATCGTTCCCGCACGAGCTCGGCCGGTACCTTTTTGACGCCATGGCTTCTTACCACCGCCAGAAACCGCTGCGCGGTTCTTTTGGGCACGAGTGCCCTGGCGAGAGCCTGCCATATAAGCAGTCACGACCTGGTGAACCAGGTCCTCGTTGTATTCTTTAGCGAAAGCAACATCAGAGACGGAAACCTTGCCCGCATCTGCATTACCCGCTTTAACTACATTCAGTTCCACGTTAGAGACCCCCTAACCTTATGCCTTGACAGTGGGACGTACGACGACGTCACCACCCGGAGCACCTGGTACGGCACCCTTGATGAGCAGCAAATTGCGCTCGGCATCAACACGAATAACTTCCAAACCCTGGGTAGTCACTTGCTCGGAACCCATGTGGCCTGACATCTTCTTGCCTTTAAATACACGGCCGGGTGTTTGACACTGACCGATAGATCCATTGGCACGGTGAGAGATAGAGTTGCCGTGTGTGGCATCCTGCATGGTGAAGTTCCAGCGCTTGATACCGCCCTGAAAGCCTTTACCCTTGGACTTGCCAGTCACATCTACAATCTGACCAACCTCGAAGCGCTCAACCGTTAGCTCAACGCCAACTTCAGGAGCTTCATCAGAGGCTTCCAGACGAAACTCAGACAGCTTGGTGCCTGCCTCGACACCCGCCTTGGCGAAATGTCCTGCTTCAGATTTACTCACTTTAGAGGCCTTACGGTTTCCCGTTGTGACCTGAATTGCTCTATAACCGTCGGTTTCGAGCTCTTTGATCTGAGTAACGCGGTTTGGAGAGACCTCCACTACGGTTACGGGTATTGATGCGCCGTCTTCGGTAAAAACACGAGTCATACCGGACTTGCGGCCGACTAATCCAATAGCCATTTTGCTAACCTCTCAGTGTACGGGGCTATATACCCTCTATGGCTGCCCAATCGCTCAACGAGTAACTGGGCATTACACACCCGGGGATTATCCCGAGCAGGTCTTGCTACATATTGTAGTTAACCAAGACTGATCTGAACTTCTACACCTGCTGCCAGGTCTAGTTTCATCAAGGCGTCTACAGTCTTCTCTGTAGGCTCCACGATGTCTAACAGACGCTTGTGAGTACGAATTTCGTACTGGTCACGTGCATCCTTGTTTACGTGCGGCGATACCAACACGGTGTACTTTTCCTTCCGCGTGGGAAGGGGGATAGGACCTTTAACCTGGGCACCTGTGCGGCGCGCAGTTTCCACAATCTCCTGAGTCGACATATCGATCAGCTTGTGGTCAAAAGCCTTAAGGCGTATACGAATACGTTGATTCTGCACCTGACCTAACTCCAATTGAATAAAAAACCAGAGGTCCGCAGTGGAACCCCCCGAAAAAAGGAACGCGAATTCTAATGATGCCCCCCTACCCTGTCAACCCGGATTGGGGATTATTTTTAGGGAATATGACTATGCCCGAAAGCCCTCGCGAAGGGCGGCGACTATACGCCCCGCTGAAGCACATTGCCACTCAAATAAGTGGCCATTCTGGTTCAATTGTAATCGATGCGGTGAAAAGCTAAGCCGACACTCATAAAGTGACCTTGCGCTGCAGGAACGAACCGGATGCTGCTACCAGCAAAAAAGGCCAGCGCTCAACTAGCAGGGAACATCACGCGGGAGAGGAATACTCGGACCGATATTTATGCAGTATGGTTATAACAGAGTCACGCCAAAGAAAGCCCCAACCCGACCGGGCTGGGAGTTGCGAGTAATCAGTCGGCACAGCTCATGCAACAGTTTGACTCCGGGATCGCCTGCAGGCGGCCGGCCTCGATATTCGCGCCACACTTTTCGCAGTCGCCGTAGGTGCCATCAGCAATTTTATCCAAGGCAACCTGAATCGCATGCAGTGATTGACGTGTCTCGTTGCCAATGGCATCAATCACCTCATCATTTTCTCGTTCCTGGGCTTGCTCGGCGGAATCCCCGGAGTGCTCCTGGGTCACGTCTTTCTTGATACTGGAGAGCCGCGTTTGCATCGACACGCGGCGCTGTTCCAACTCTGCTCGCAGCTCTTCAATAGCCATTGGAATCATCAGGCCGCAGTCAGCATACGATAGAGTTCATCTTTGAGATGCACTCTGCGAATTTTGGCTTCTTCCTCGGTGCGAGTCGCTACAGGAGTTACCTCATCTTCCATCTTCTCTATGCTGCGAGTCAGATCGTGATACTCGTCAAACAGGCGGCGAAAGTGCGCGTCACCCACTTTTAATTCATGAATACGTTCATTCAATTCGGGAAACTCGTTGTGGAGGTCGTGATGCGGTACGGACATTGGTTTTCCTCAATATAAATTCGCTTTATGTCGCAAATACAGACTATCAAGTTGGCTGGCGACAACAATGATCCAGATCAGTATAGCGAGCTCAAATAACGGCGGGCCAGACTTGAAAAAAGCAACCAGAAGCTCAACTATAGAACAAACCACCCCGGGAGAACATTGTGGACAGACAAGAGAGCACTCACTCCGTATTCATGGGGTACCTGTTGTGGATATTTGGTTTTATTGGCGCCCACCGCTTCTACTACGGCAAGCAAATATCTGGGGTGATATGGTTTTTTACCCTGGGCCTATTCTTCGTTGGCTGGATAATTGACCTGCTGCTGATACCAGCAATGTCCCGAGAGGCCGATCGACGTTTCATTCCTGGCCTGGTGGATTATGACCTCACCTGGATCCTGCTGACATTTCTGGGCTGGCTGGGCATTCATCGCCTTTACATGGGCAAATGGTTTACCGGTATCGTCTATATGTTTACTGCTGGCTTGTTCGGCTTGGGCATTCTGTGGGATTTCCTGACCCTTAATGAGCAGCTGTCCGACGTCAACAACGACTATTAAACGGTCGCTAGTGCTCTCGGGTCGCGCGGAACTCAAGCTCGGGCCAGCGTTCTTCCATTAATGCGAGGTTGACACGGGTTGGGGCCAGGTAGGTGAGATGCCCTCCCCCATCCACTGACAGGTGCTCTGCGGCTTTCTTGCGAAACTCTTCCAACTTGCGGGGATCGTCGCAGATTACCCATCGAGCGGTGTACACATTGATAGGCTCATACAGCGCCTCTACTTTATATTCATCCTTCAACCGATAGGCGACCACATCAAACTGCAGCTGGCCAACAGCGCCCACAATGAGGTCAGAAGAACTAATGGGTGCAAAAACCTGTGTCGACCCCTCTTCTGAAAGCTGCTGCAACCCTTTCTGCAATTGCTTGGATTTCATTGGGTCCGCCAATCGAATCCGCCGAAAAAGCTCTGGAGCAAAGTGAGGAATGCCAGTGAACTGCAGCTCCTCGCCTTCACTGAAGGTATCGCCAATCTGAATAGTACCGTGGTTATGCAAACCGATAATATCCCCAGATACGGCCTCTTCTACCAACACCCGCTCGCCAGCCTTGAAGGTGACCGCGTCAGCGATCTTTACATCCTTGCCAATGCGCACGTGACGCATCTTCATGCCCTTGGTGTAACGGCCTGAGCAGACCCGCATAAAAGCAATACGATCCCGATGACGAGGATCCATATTGGCCTGAATTTTGAACACAAAGCCGGAAAGTCCGGTCTCGCCGGCAGGCACATTTCGAGTAGTCGTTTCTCTATCGAGTGGAGCTGGCGCCCACTCTACAAAATCATTCAACATTTCACGCACGCCAAAGTTACCCAGTGCCGTGCCGAAAAACACGGGACTCAGTTTCCCAGCGAGGAAGAGTTCGAGGTCGAATTCATGGCTGGCGCCACGAACCAACTCCACCTCTTCCACAAAATCGGCATAGTCTTCACCCAGCAAATTTCGCGCCTCATCGCTGTCCAGGCCCTGGATAAGTTCGTCATCAGACAATACCGAACCCCGACCGGGGGTATAACAATGAATCGTGTCGCTATAAAGGTTGTAAACACCCTTGAAGAAAGTGCCCATACCGATAGGCCAGTTGATTGGAGCACCCTGAATAGCCAGCACCTCCTCAATTTCATCCAGCAACTCGATCGGGTCACGAATGTCCCGGTCCATCTTGTTCACAAAGCTGAAAATAGGGGTGTCCCGCAAGCGGCAAACATTCATTAATTTGATGGTCCGGTCTTCCACGCCCTTGGCACCATCGATAACCATCAACGCAGAGTCCACCGCTGTCAGGGTACGGTACGTATCTTCGGAAAAATCTTCGTGCCCGGGAGTATCCAGCAAATTTACCGTGCGTTCGTGATAGGGAAACTGCATTACCGATGAAGTGACCGATATGCCCCTTTCCTGCTCCATGCTCATCCAGTCTGAAGTCGCATGTGGTCCCTTCTTACCCTTCACCGTCCCAGCTACCTGAATAGCCTGACCGAGTAACAACAGTTTTTCGGTGATAGTGGTCTTGCCCGCGTCGGGGTGCGAAATAATCGCGAAAGTACGCCGCGAGGCAATTGAGTTGCCTAGATCTGACATTGGGAGCTACCGATGAAAAAGCGCGGAGTATACGCCTATCGACAAGATCCCGAAACGATGAGCTGCTATCTGATCGCTGCAATAGACGTTCGATTCAGCAGTGGATTACAGAACCCTGCAACGAAAATTAACGCAACCGCAGCAAACAGCGCTAACTGAGGGCTTCTCTCAGGATTTCGAGAAGCCGGTCTCCAACTGCATCCATTTGCAGTTCAGCAGCAGGCAACTCCCTCGCCATTGAGGTCACCTCAAGGCCCTGGTAACCACAGGGGTTTATTCTCTGGAACGGCTCAAGATCCATGTCCACATTCAATGCCAGGCCATGGTAGGAACAACCACGTCGCACGCGCAGGCCCAGCGAGGCTATCTTGCTGCCGTCGACATAGACTCCAGGCGCCTTGGGCTGGGGGGCCGCAGCAATATCGAACTCAGCCAACAGCCGGACGATACTCTCCTCAATCAAGGTCACCAGAGCGCGCACGCCGCGGCCACTGCGCTTCAGGTCAATGAGAAGGTATATGACCCATTGTCCAGGCCCGTGGTATGTCACCTGCCCGCCTCTGTCCACCTGTATAACCGGAATATCCCCGGGCGCCAGCACATGCTCTGCCTTGCCGGCCTGGCCCTGGGTAAATACCCGTGGATGCTGCAGCAGCCAGAGTTGATCGGGGGTATTGGAATCTCGCTGATCAGTAAGTTCGCGCATGGAATCCAGGACTGGCTGATATTCAGCAAGGCCCAGCTTACGAATAAGCAGCGCCACTAAATAACCATTTTAACGTGGCCCGTGGCCAGTAAGTCCTGGTGAAGGGCATCCAATTGCTCCTCACCGGTTGCGGTGATGGTAATAGTAAGGGAAGTAAACGTACCCTTAGCGCTATCCTTGACCTGAATAGTCTGCTGATCGAAGCCCGGGGCATGGCGCTCGAAGACTTCCAGAATGATGCTTCGATATTCCTCGCTACTGCGACCCAGCACCTTGATTGGATAATCGCAGGGAAATTCTATTTTAGGTGGTTCCGCTTGGGACATGACGATAGTTCTCCTCAGCTGACACTGAACAAGCTGGCCACCCACATCAACACCATGTCCCACAATCTGGCAAAAAAGCCGCCGGGCTCAACCGCTTGCAGGGCTACAACCGGACCACGAAAAACCGTTTCGCCATCCAAACTCATAGTAACCGTACCCAATTGATCTCCTACCGCAACCGGCGCTTCGATATCTTGGTTCAACTCTATGTTCGTCGCCAGGTGCTTTTTCTTACCGCGAGGCAAGGTGACTACCGTTTCCTCGAGAATGCCTACAGCAACATAATCCACCTGACCTTTCCAGATACGCGGCTTGTCCAACTCCTGGTTAGCCTCGAAAAGCTCGCTGGTTTCAAAAAACCTGAACCCATAATTCAGCAGGCTACGAGTTTCGTTTTTACGCGCGCGAGTCGAACTGGTACCTAACACGACTGAAATCAAGCGCATGCCGCGCCGCTCTGCAGAAGCCACCAGGCAGTACCCAGCTTCCTGAGTGTAGCCTGTTTTCAATCCGTCAACGGTTGGGTCCTCAGCCAGCAAACTATTACGGTTGTATTGTTTGATATTGTTATAGGTAAATTCCCGCTCTTTATAAACAGCGTAGTGTTCCGGATGTTCGATAATCATCGCTTTGGACAGTGTCGCCAGGTCACGGGCCGTCGTCACATGATCCGGATCAGGTAAACCGTGGGAGTTGACGTAATAGGTGTCAATCATCCCCAGCTTCTCAGCATGGGAATTCATCATCTCCGCGAATACTGCCTCGCTACCGGCCAGATGCTCCGCTACGGCAACGGTGGCGTCATTACCGGAGGAAATCACGATCCCACGCTGCAAATCATCAATAGAGACCTCCTTGCCCGGTTCAATCCACATCAATGAAGAGCCGGCAAACAGGGGGTTTTGGGACCACGCATTTTCGCTGACGGTCACCATATCTGACAGCGCTACGCGACCCTCATCAATTTCGGTTGCCAGCACATAGCTGGTCATCATTTTAGTGAGACTAGCCGGCGGCAAAGGCATATCCGCATTTTTCTCAGCCAATATCTCTCCGCTATTTGCATCTACCAGAAGATAAGCTTTAGCGGCAATTTGCGGCGGCGACGGCACAATAGTAGCGGCCTGGGCACCGAAAATGGAGAGTGCCAGGAACAGAGCCAGAGAAAATCGAATCATAAAAGTGAGACCGTAGGAGGGTTGCCAAATTCGCAGAGAATGGTAACGCATGCGTCAGCTAACAGGAAGCTGGTGGCCCCCGCTTTTCTGGCGGCCTGTGCCAGTGCCGTCAGGGCAGCGGCTGACCCTGAGAATAACCTCCATCAAGCAACTGCTGTTGCACTAGCGCCAGTTCATCACTATCGGCGACGGGTCCTACCCGCACCCTATAGAGTAATTTACCGCCAGCATCGACCTCACTAATGAATACTGGAGTCTGCAGGAAGCCCTGCAGTTCAGCCTGTAAGCGCTGCGCTGAGGTCTCTGCACCAAACGCCCCGAGTTGCAAAAAACGATAGTGAGTCCCGGGTGCATCACGACGATCGTCAACACCTGCTATGTTGAGCACCTCCACTTCTACCGATGCAGTACCCTTCTCCATGTATCCCAACTTCACGGCGGCACCATAGGACAAATCGATCAGTCGATTGCCATGAAAAGGCCCGCGGTCGTTAACACGCACCACCACACTGCGGCCATTGTCGAGATTGGTGACCCGGGCATAACTGGGTATAGGCAGAGTTTTATGCGCCGCGGAAGCGCCATAAGTGTCGAAAATCTCACCATTTGAAGTTTCATGCCCATGAAATTTACTGCCGTACCAGGAAGCAGTGCCCTGCTCTCGATAGTTCCGGTAGTCCTTCAGGACCTCGTAATTCACACCATTGACCGAATAGGGGCTTTGATTGCCCGCCACCAGGATAGGGTCAGCCCTGGGCACAGCATCGATCACATCGTCCGGGCCTAAATGCTTTAACGGCGCTGCATCGCGAGACTGGCTGTAGCGAGTCGCCTGGTATTCGTCGCCACTTTTTCCCGCTGGGCTCTCGAGGTCTTTCACTCCTCGAGAGGAGCACGCCAGAAGTAACAGCGCTGCCCCGAGCCCGACAAGCAGGGCTCGCAGCATTAAGGACTGACTCCCGCGGCGATACGCTGGCTCAACTGATACACACTCATCGCATACATGGCGCTATGATTGTAGCGTGTGATTACGTAGAAGTTGTGCAGCCCCAGCCAGTACTCCATGCCATCGGCCAGTTCAAACTCGATCCCGATTGCTTCAGCTTCAGGGTCTGTTTGCATCGTTGGCTCGAGGCCTGCCGCAGTGAATTCAGCGACGCTAAATCGCGGCTTCAAATTACGACCACGGCTCATCATCTCCTCGGGGATTGCCGCCGTTGCATTGGCCGCCACTATCACCGGGTCACCTTCGGTCCATCCATGAGCCTTGAAGTAGTTCGCCACACTGCCAATAGCGTCCACCGGGTTGTTCCAGATATCCGCCTTTTCATCGCCATCAAAATCGATGGCATAACTTCGATAACTGCTAGGCATAAACTGACCATAGCCCATTGCGCCGGCGTAAGAGCCTTTTAGTAACAATGGGTCCATACCCTGGTCGCGGGTGAGAATAAGGAAGTGTTTGAGCTCCTTGGTAAAAAACTCCGAACGCCGGGGGTAATCAAAAGCCAGCGTAGATAGCGCATCAATGACCCGGTAGGAACCAGCGATGCGCCCATAGTAGGTCTCCACTCCAATGATGGAGACAATCATTGCAGCCGGTACCCCGGTTTCCTGTTCAGCCCTCTGGAGGGTTTCACGGTGCTGCTGATAAAATTCCAGCCCCTGCTTCTCGCGCTTATCATTAAGAAATATTTCGCGATACTCATACCAGGCCTTGGTCTTTTCCGCGGGGCGAGACATGGCGTCCAGAATCGATTGCTGACGCCCCGCATCACTGAAGATCTCGATCAATTCCTCACGGTCAAAGCCCTCCTGGCTGACCAATTCATCGATGACTTCCATCGCGGCCGGATTGGCTCCGTAGTTCACTTCCTGTGCGCAGGAAAGTGTTGACCATAGGAGGCAAGAGGCCACCAGCAAAACCCTGAGAAACTTATGCATAAAGGAAACTCGTCATATCTATAGAAAATGTGTTCAGTGAACCACCATACGCTTTTCGGTGCTCACCGCCATCAGTATGCCAAATCCGGCCATCAGGGTAACCACCGAGGTGCCGCCGGCGCTCACCAGCGGCAAAGGTACCCCTACCACCGGCAACAGCCCTGCTACCATTCCCATGTTAACAAAGATGTACACGAAAAATGTCAGCGTCAGACTGCCGGCCATCATCCTGCCAAAGCTGGTTTGCGCGTGCAGACCAATCCAGAAGCCGCGTAACAATATGAGCAAATACAATGAAAGCAGGAACAAGACTCCGCGCAAACCAAACTCTTCTGCCAACACCGCGATAATAAAATCGGTATGGCTTTCGGGCAAAAAATCCAACTGTGACTGGGTCCCAGTCATCCAGCCCTTGCCCTCCCAGCCACCCGAACCTATCGCCGTTTTGGACTGAATGATATTCCAGCCAGCTCCAAGCTTGTCGCTCTCCGGATTTAGCATGGTGAGAATCCGCTGCTTCTGGTAATCCTTAAACACAAACATCCAGGCAGGCCAGGCCGAGGCCACGGCGAGAACCATCGCGCCAAAAATATAGCGCCAACCAATTCCAGCCATAAACAACACAAACAGACCACTGGCAGCGATCAACAGAGATGTACCCAGGTCTGGTTGTTGTAAAATCAATCCCGCGGGCACCACCACCAGCGCCAGTGATACCAGTACGTACTTAAACCTGGGCGGAAGAATACGATCGGACAAGTACCAGGCGACCGCTATCGGCACCACCAACTTCATTATCTCGGAGGGCTGAAACCGGAAGCCTCCTATTTGCAACCATCGCTGAGCGCCCTTAGCGCCAACGCCAAAGAACATCACCGCAACGAGTGTTGCCACGCCGGCGAGATAAAGCCACGGCGCCCAGCGGGTATAGCGCTGCAGACTGACTTGTGCACCCAAAATCAGGATGACATAGCCAACCGCGAAGTAACGGCCTTGGCGAACGACCGCACCCATATTTTGACCAGAGGCACTGTAAAGGACAAACAATCCATACGTGGTCAGCGCCATCAACAGCAGAAGTAAAGGTATATCAATATGCAGCCGCGAGGCTGTACTGGGCGGACGAGCCAGGTCCGCACTGCCCTGATGCGGCATCTGACGAACATAATCACCCATCAGGCTGGGTCCTTATATTGACTACTACCGAATAGCCAGGTGTCGATCACTTTGCGAGCAATGGGCGTGGCCGCAGAGCTTCCGCCCCCATTCTCTACGATGATGGCCACCGCGATAGTGGGCGCCTCAGCGGGTGCGAACGCGATGAAAAGCCCGTGATGGCGATGACGCTCGTTCACTTCTTCTTCGTTATACACCGCGTTCTGCGCTATGCCGATGACCTGCGCGGTACCGGTCTTTCCCGCCATCCGATACTCGATTCCCTTGGCCAGGTAATTGGCGGTGCCCCGCTCGCCGTGCACAACCTCCAACATACCCTCATAAATAGAGTCCCAGTTTTGTTGCTCAGCTTGCAATGGTTCCAGCTCTGGCACTACCACCGGCTCGCCGTTCACTTCCCGCAATAACCGGGGTACGCGTCTTTTGCCTTTGCTGGCGAGTACGCTGGTGGCCACTGCCAGCTGCATCGGGGTGGCCAACATATAGCCCTGGCCGATGCTCGCACTGATGGTTTCACCCGGGTACCAGGTTTGGCCAAGCGTATCGCGCTTCCAAACTTTGGATGGTAATACGCCCTGCCGCTCATTGGTGGTATCAATACCCGTGCGGTCACCCAGACCATACGGCGACAGGTACTCGGCCATACGGTCAATAGTCAATCGCCGACCCAAGTCGTAAAAATAAGTATCACAGGATTCAGCAATCGCCATCTTCATATCCACTTCCGGCGCATGGCCAGTACCGCGAATTCGCAGTATCCAGTCACGGTAGCGATGTGAATCTCCAGGCAGGCGATACCAGCCGGGGTCAGGTACGGTAGATTCGGGAGTGACCAGACCAGACTCCAGTCCAGCCATCGCCATCATCGGTTTAATGGTGGATCCGGGTGGGTATTGGCCCTGCACGGCCCGGTTAAACAGGGGGACGTCGAGGGAATCGCGCAACGCGCTGTAGTCTTTTGAGCTAATGCCATTGACGAACAAATTAGTATCAAAGCCCGGGGTTGAAACCAGGGCCAGTATCCCACCGGTGAGAGGATCAATGGCAACAACCGCGCCCCGGCGATCACCCAGCGCGTCAAAAGCCGCCTTTTGTACTTCAATATCCAGATGCAGGGTCAGGTCTACCCCCGGTTTGGGCGAATAACGCTCCAACACGCGCAGCACACGTCCATGAGCGTTCGTCTCAACATTCTGGTAGCCCACCGCACCGTGCAGCATCTGTTCATAGAACTTTTCGACGCCTATTTTGCCCACGTGAAAGGTGCCCCGGTACTCAGTCTCATCCAGTTCAAAGGCCTCCCGCTCATTAATCCGGCCCACATAGCCCAAGGCATGAGAAAACAGTTCACCCTGGGGGTAGTGGCGCAACAGTTGGGCATCCACCACGACACCAGGCAAGCGAAATCGATTCACCGCCAGGATAGCCCGCTCTTCCTCGGTAAGGCGAAACCGCAGCGGCACAGCCTCATAGGGGCGGCGGCGTTTAAGTCGCTGCTGGAATTTTTCCAGATGAGATTCGGTAATAGGTACCAGTTGTTGCAGCTCTGTCAGGGTGGCGTCGAAGTCAGGCACTCGCTCCTTGATCACTGACAGACTAAAACTGGGCCGGTTATCTGCCAGGAGAACACCATTACGATCGTAAATCAGGCCGCGCTTGGGCGGCAGTGGCTGCAGCTTGACTCGATTGCTGTCGGACTGGGTGCGGTAAGACTCAAACTCGGTGACCTGCAGGCTGTAATAGCGGGTCAGGATAATCCCCAACAACGCCAGAACGACCGTAATAGCGGCCACTGTTCGCGCACTGTATATCCGGGACTCCCGGTTAGGATCCTTCAGGGCGATGTATTGTGGCATGTAACCGCTTGGCCTGGATGTGATTTGAGAAAAGACTATTCGCGATGATACGGGTGATTGACAGTGATTGTCCAAGCCCGATACAACTGTTCAGCAAGTAGCACCCTGACCAGCGGATGTGGAAGCGTCAGATCAGATAACGACCAGCGTCGTTCCGCTCTTTCAAGGCAGGCATCGGACAAACCGTCGGGCCCTCCGATCAGCAGGCTATAATTCTCCCCGGACATTTGCCAACTGGAAAGCTGCTCGGCCAGCTCGCCGGTGGACAGTGATTTACCGCGCACATCCAGGGCAATCACCCGGTCGCCTGCCGGTATAGAGCGCAGTATCTGCTCCCCCTCTTTGATTTTGAGCTGACTGGAGTTACTAGTCTTGCCGCGAGGCGCCAGCGGGAGTTCTTTCCACTCAACTTTTAACTCTCGGGGCATGCGCTTGCTATATTCATCCACCCCCTGGCTCACCCAGGGGGGCATTTTAGTGCCTATCGTGATGATGCTGATGCGCATCAGTCAGCGTCAGGCTTGGGATGTTCCGCCCACAGGCGTTCTAAGTCATAAAAGTCCCGGGTGGCCGGCAACATGACATGGACAACCACATCACCAAAGTCCACCAACACCCACTCGCCGGCATCCTCACCCTCAACCCCCAGCGCACGCTGGCCCTGCTTCTTCGCCTCCATGCAGACATTGCTAGCGAGTGACTTCACATGGCGATTGGAGGTGCCACTGGCGACCACCAGGTAATCCATGACATCGGTGAGACCGGTCACGTCCAGGGTGACTGTGTTTATCGCTTTCAAGTCGTCCAAAGCATCGACGACCAGTTTCTTCAACGGTTCAGCTTGCATCGCACTGATGGCTATTCATAGATGTGCCATTCCTCATTGGTAAAGTTGCCTCGATTCAATATAGTCCAATACCGGCTCGGGCAGCAGGTAGCGGACAGATCTGCCAGATTGCAGCAGTTCACGTATTTCGGTAGATGAGATCGCCAGTGGGCGAAGCTCCTCGATTAACACACTGCCAAAGGCGCGCGTGTTCAGTATTTGCCGGTCTGATGTATGGTGGCTGGCCAACCAATCAGCGACCTGCCCTGTGTCCGGAAAATGCCACCCTGGCCGCGCAATCACCACAATGTGTGCCACGGTAAGCAGTTCCTCCCAGCGATGCCAGCTGTCTAGTTTAAGCAGCGCGTCGCAACCCATCACCAGACACAGACTGTGCCCTGCACCCAACTCAAGGCGCAGCTCTTCAAGGCTCAAAATGGTGTAAGAAACGCCCTCTCGATCCAGTTCGCGGGTATCACAACGCAGTTGGGGCTCGTCGCGGACCGCCAGTTCTACCATCTCCGCTCGCTGCCTGGCGTCGCATAATGGAACCTCGCGATGCGGCGGCGTAGCACAGGGCATCAGGCGTAAATGATCCAGTTCCAGGCGCTCAGTTAATTCGAGGGCCGAACGCAAATGGCCATAGTGCACTGGATTGAAGGTGCCACCGAAAACCCCAACGGGAGTAAGTGCCTCGCTCAATTGCGAACCTGCCCCTCACCCAGGACTATGTATTTCACAGAGGTGAGTCCTTCCAGGCCGACAGGGCCTCGGGCGTGAAGCTTATCTGTGGAAATACCAATTTCCGCTCCCAGGCCATATTCAAAGCCATCCGCGAAGCGAGTAGAAGCATTGACCATCACCGAACTGGAGTCGACCTCCCGCAAGAAACGCATGGCACGCCCGTGATCGCGCGTAACAATACTCTCGGTATGCTGGGAGCTATAGGTATTAATGTGATCCATTGCCTGTTCAAGGTTCTCGACTACGCGCACCGCCAGAATTGGCCCTAAATACTCTTGGTACCAATCATCTTCGCTAGCGGCGGTAACACCGGGCAAAATCGCCATTGTGCGCTCACAACCCCGGAGCTCGACCCCGGCAGCGCCATAGGCCTCACCCAGTCGGGGTAGCATCACTGATGCCATGTCAGCGTGAACCAGCAGAGTCTCCATGGTGTTGCAAGTCCCGTAGCGCTGGGTCTTGGCATTGACCGCAATGGCTTCAGCCATATCCTCATCGGCGCCGTCGTCAATATAGACATGGCAGGTTCCGTCCAGGTGTTTGATCACCGGAACCTTGGCGTCGTTACTAATACGCTCAATAAGGCCTTTGCCACCGCGAGGCACAATAACGTCAACATACTGAGGCATTGTGATCAACTGGCCCACTGCTGCGCGATCACGGGTGGCAACCACCTGAACCGCCGCTGCGGGCAAACCCGCATGCTCCAGACCCATAGTGAGGCATCGCGCAATTGCCATATTAGATTCCAATGCCTCACTGCCGCCTCTGAGAATGGTGGCGTTGCCTGACTTCAAACAAAGGCTGGCTGCTTCTACCGTCACGTTTGGACGTGACTCATAAATGATTCCAATGACACCCAGGGGCACGCGCATTCGCCCTACCTGAATGCCGCTGGGCATAGTGTTCATATCAGTAATACTGCCCACAGGGTCTGGTAAGTTGGCGACCTGGGTAAGACCTTCGAGCATCGTATCGATACGCGCTGGGGTGAGCTCCAGCCGATCCATTAGCGGCGCATCCAGACCGTTAGCCGCGCCCCGCTCCAGATCAGTCGTATTGGCAGCGGCCAGCTCTGCACGGGCACTGTCGAGCGCATCGCGGGCAGCCAGCAGGGCCGCATTACGGGCACTGGTCGCCGAGGCCGCAACCTCTCTTGAGGCGGCTCGCGCCTTGCGACCCAGTTCCACCATGTACTGCTCTACTTCCATTACCCCGATTCTCTTTACTGTCAGAGGGCGCGATTATACCCGATAAAAAAAACGCGGGCCGAAGCCCGCGTTTCGTCGTTCTTGTCAGCTGGCGGTTACAAGCCTTCAGCATTCTCCGCCAGGTAGGCGGCAACGCCATCGGGAGAGGCGTTCATGCCTTTATCACCCTTGTTCCAACCTGCGGGACAGACCTCACCGTGCTCTTCATGGAACTGCAGAGCCTCTACCAGGCGAACCAGTTCGTCGATATTACGCCCCAGAGGCAAGTCGTTAACTAACTGGGAACGAACCATGCCTTCCTTGTCGATCAGGAATGCGCCACGGAAGGCGACCCCACCGTCGGACTCCACATCATAGGAGCGACAGATATCATGGGCCACGTCGGCCGCCATGGTGTATGTCACGGCGCCAATACCGCCATCATTGATATCGGTGTTGCGCCAAGCGTTGTGCGTAAATTGCGAATCAATAGATACAGCAACCACTTCTACACCCAACTCGCGAAACTTATCCATGCGGTGATCCAGCGCAATCAGCTCCGAAGGACAGACAAACGTAAAATCCAGGGGGTAAAAGAAAATCAGGCCGTACTTTCCAGCCATCGCTTCAGATCGCTTGTAGGAATCAACGATTTCACCGGTACCCAGTACCGCTGCCACGTCAAAATCTGGTGCAGGTTTGCCAACTAATACGCCCATTTGGTCTTACTCCATTTAAAAGGTCACGGATATCGCGAGGCGTATGCCTCACAGTTCGGACGAGCATAATACACAGGCTGGATGGTCGCGCCAATTTGATTGTGGCCATCGGGGATATAGCTTTTGCCTATCGCACAGCCGTCATACCAGTTGGCCGCGAGTCAGCTCAAACAAGAATGTAGTTGACAATCATTCTCGTTAACATTAACGTTAAGCTTCATTCAGCCAAAACTTGCCAGCCATGTACGTCTGCCTCTGCAAAGGTATTACCGACACCCAGATACGCGCCGCGGTGCAAGAGGGTGCCAGTTCCCTGCGTGAAGTCCACGCCACTTTGGGTGTGGCCAGCCAATGCGGCAAGTGTGGCATCATGGCTCGAGAAATTGTTCGTGAATCCCTCAGTGATATCGCCGAGGCAGACGAGCAGCTGTTCTACGCCGTCTCCTGACCAACCGCCAGCGACCTACTCCGCTGGCTGCGCCGCCACCGTTTCTTTAATCAAGGTCTGCAGTTCACCTGACTCGGCCATCTCAGTGACAATGTCACAGCCACCGATCAATTCGCCGCCAATCCATAACTGCGGAAAGGTAGGCCAGTTAGCATACTTGGGCAAATTGGCGCGAACATCCGGATTAGAAAGAATATCCACATAGGCAAAGCGCTCACCACACTGCATCAAGGCTTGCACGGTTCGAGCTGAAAATCCGCATTGGGGTTGGTTAGGAGAGCCCTTCATGTACAGAAGAATTGCGTTGCTCTCAATTTGCTCTTTAATGGTGTCGATAATATCCATGCCTGATCCTGTTTCACGTGAGGGCCACCGCCCTGTCTAGCGGCCGCGCATTCTACCCTATTATGAGCACAATATATCCACGAGATTTACAGGTGATTTACAAGCTACAGACAGCGGTCTATAGTGCTCGATTCCGAGGCAGCTCCCGCTGCCTTTTTGCGTTTATACGGAGAGTCAAAAATGTCGGCCCTGATGCCCACCTACGCCAGGTTACCCGTCACCTTCAGCCATGGAGAGGGCGTATACCTTTTCGACACTGAAGGCCGGCGCTACCTTGATGGTCTGTCAGGCATTGCAGTCACCGGTTTAGGTCACGCTCACCCCGGTGTGACCGCTGCGATTCGCGAGCAGGCCGACAAACTGGTACATACCTCGAATCTTTATGGCATTGGCCCTCAGGAACAGCTCGCCGAGCGACTGAGCGCGGCGTCTGGCATGGAGAAATGCTTCTTCGGTAACTCCGGCGCTGAAGCCAACGAAGCGGCAATAAAACTCGCTCGCCTGCACGGCCACAATCGTGGCATAGAGAACCCGACCATTGTCGTTTTGGAAAGCGCTTTTCACGGCCGCACGCTCGCCACCCTGAGTGCTACCGGTAACCAAAAGATCCAGGCTGGCTTTGAGCCCCTGGTGAGCGGTTTTGTCAGGGCGCCACGCAACGACATCGAGGCCGTTCGCCAGATCGCCAGCAACAACTCGGACGTGGTCGCATTCTTTGCCGAACCAATTCAGGGTGAGGGCGGCATTCACGAACTGGATTCGCTTTACCTACAGGAGGTTCGGGAGATTTGTAACCAGCATGACTGGCTTTTAATGTTGGATGAAGTGCAAACAGGCAATGGCCGCACCGGCAGCTGGTTCGCCTACCAGAACATGGGCTTTGAGCCCGATGTAGTCACTACTGCCAAGGGCCTTGGCAACGGCGTTCCTATCGGCGCCTGCCTCGCTCGCGGTCAAGCAGCTCATTTATTTCATCCAGGACACCATGGTTCTACCTATGGCGGCAATCCACTGGTTAGCTCCGCCGCCCTGGCCGTCATGGATGCAATCGACAGTAAGGAAATGTATGCGCACGTGACCCGCATGGGTGCGCTCATCAGAGAGGTGATGGAACGAGAACTTGCGGCTTCAGGCCGCCTGACGGAAATCCGTGGGAGGGGCCTGATGCTCGGCTTCCAATTGGATCGCGACTGCCCGGAGCTGGTTAAGCTCGCACTGGACGATGGCCTGCTAATCAATGTCACCGCCGGCAACACCGTGCGCTTACTACCGCCGCTCAATATCACCGAGGCCCAGGCCACTGAGCTTGCCGAGGGCGTCGCTCATCTTATTCTGGGCCTTTAGGCCCTCATTGACTACTTTTTAGAGGCAGATTGATATGGCTGATACCAGGCATTTTCTGACCCTGTTGGACTTTAGTCCCGCCGAACTCAACGACATGATCGAGCGGGCCATCGCAATGAAGCAAGCGCACAAGTCGGGCGCTGATCAACGCCATTTTCCCGGTAAGGTTCTGGGCATGATCTTTGCCAAGTCCTCCACCAGAACCCGAGTTTCCTTCGAAGCAGGCATGGCACAGCTGGGAGGACACGCCATGTTCTTGTCCCCCACCGATACCCAGTTGGGCAGAGGTGAGCCCATAGAGGATAGCGCGCGGGTCATTTCGTCCATGGTGGATATCGTTATGATTCGAACCTTCGGTCATGACATTGTGGAAACCTTCGCGGCCCACTCGTCGGTGCCTGTGATCAATGCACTCACTGACGACTACCACCCGTGCCAATTGTTAGCCGATATGCAAACCTATGTTGAACATCGCGGCAGCATCGCCGGCAAAGTAGTTACCTGGGTGGGAGACGGCAACAATATGGCCCAAAGTTACATTAACGCGGCCCGCCAATTTGACTTCGAATTGCGCATCGCCTGCCCCGAAGGCTACGAACCTTCACCTGCCCTGGTAGAAGCCAACCGGGATCGGGTGAGCATTGTGCGAGACCCGGTCATCGCAGCCGAAGGTGCAGATTTGCTGGTCACTGATGTCTGGGCCTCCATGGGCCAGGAACAGGAGCAACAGGCCAGAGAGGCGGCTTTCGATGGCTACCAGCTAAACGAGGAGCTCTTGAGCCGCGCTGCGTCTGATGCCCTTTACATGCATTGCCTACCAGCTCATCGCGGCGAGGAGATCAGCAGCGGATTAATGGATGCTGCAGATACGGTCATCTGGAACGAAGCAGAAAATCGTTTACACGCTCAAAAAGCGCTCATGGAAACCCTGCTCCTGGCCAATCAATAGCCCTCTGAACCGCATCGGCCGTCACTTCCGGCCGGTGTTGCGCTAGCGCTCGAAACTCAGGGAGCTCGCCTCCCACCTCCTAATAACCAAATCAGATAGAAGAAATTTTTCATATAACAATTTAGTCACACGAGCGCTCTAAAAAGTGTCGAATGCCTGCGTACTAGGGCTATAACGTAAGTGAGCGCAGACCTATACAACTATCAACACGTTATCCACAGAATAAACCCAGCCTGATACCTTGCAAAGCCCCCTTCTCCGCATTATCTTGTATCTGGTCTAGCAGGTGACCCCAACATATAGGGTATTGAGCGGCGAAAAAATAACCAGATCTGCGCAGGTTGTAACGTCGCTGTTACCTATTTGCCCATAAGTGGCGCCACGGGCACACGCTGCTGGAGAAAATTAGGAGACTGCATCGCTGATCGCCCTCGACCAGGGGTTAGATGCCAGAAATATAGGGGAACACGCCGTCCTCCCGACAGTAACGCACTGATTGAGCCCCCAAGTCCGGGCGCCAGCTCGACCTAAACGCAGTGCTGTTACGAAGTAAGTGGTACCCAAAACAATAAAGCAAGAAGCCAGAACATTTCGGAGTAAGTATGCAAACAGAAACCAATCCCAGCGGCATCAGTGTCGGAACATCTCCCGTTGACCGAGAAACGGCGCCAGCCGCTGGTGGCATAGCAGCCACTGCTCCCGGACAATTGCGCGTTATCAAGCGCAATGGCACCGTGGTCCCTTTCGAGGAAAGCAAAATTTCCGTCGCCATCACCAAGGCTTTCCTGGCTGTAGAAGGTGGCACTGCCGCAGCATCCAGCCGCATTCATGAAACCGTTGCCAAACTGACGGACCAGGTTGCCGCTACTTTTCAACGCCGCATGCCTTCTGGCGGCACCATCCACATCGAGGATGTACAGGACCAGGTCGAACTTTCCCTGATGCGCGCGGGCGAGCATAAAATCGCTCGTGACTACGTGATCTATCGCGAGGAGCAATCTCGCAAGCGAGCAGCCAAGGCCTCACTGTCTCAGGAAACTCAGGATGCCGCTAACGGCATCAACGTGATCCAGCCTGATGGCAGTCGTGTTGCGCTCGACCTGGACCGTCTCCACACGGTGGTAAGCGAAGCCTGTTTCGAGCTTGAGGATGTTGTCGAGTCTGCCATTCTTGATGAGGCTCTGAAGAACCTTTACGACGGTGTTACCGCGGAAGAGCTCGCCACTTCGCTGGTGATTACCGCACGCACCATGATCGAACAGGACCCCAACTATTCCTATGTCGCGGCGCGCTTGCTCTGTGACAACCTTCGTGCGGAGGCACTGTCCTTCCTGGGGGTGGCAACCAATGCTACCCAGGCCGACATGGGGCAGCTTTACGCCAAAGCGCTACCCGCGTATATCGCCCGCGGTATAGAACTGGAACTACTGTCACCAAACCTGGCAGGCTACGATCTACAAAGGCTTGGCGAGGCACTGCTGCCTGAGCGAGACCTGCAGTTCACCTACCTGGGACTGCAAACACTTTACGATCGCTACTTCATCCACTCTGACGAGACCCGTTTCGAACTGCCGCAGGTATTTTTCATGCGCGTGGCAATGGGACTCGCTGCCGAAGAAGCCAATCGCAACGATAGAGCTATCGAGTTCTACGAACTGCTGTCCTCGTTCGACTACATGAGTTCAACGCCTACCCTGTTCAACGCTGGCACACTCCGCCCGCAGTTGTCCTCTTGTTACCTGACCACCGTCCCGGATGACTTACACGGTATTTACGGCGCCATTCAGGATAACGCAATGCTGTCCAAGTTTGCCGGCGGACTGGGCAACGACTGGACACCCGTTCGAGCCCTGGGCGCCTATATCAAAGGCACTAACGGCAAGAGTCAGGGCATTGTGCCATTTCTCAAAGTGGTTAATGACACCGCAGTTGCGGTCAATCAGGGCGGCAAGCGTAAAGGCGCAGTGTGTGCCTACCTGGAAACCTGGCACATGGACGTCGAAGAGTTTGTCGAGTTGCGCAAGAACACCGGCGATGATCGCCGCCGCACCCACGACATGAACACCGCCAACTGGATTCCCGATCTTTTCATGAAGCGGGTTTTCAATGGCGAGGACTGGACCCTGTTCTCTCCCAGCGATGTACCTGACCTACACGACTTATACGGCGTAGCCTTCGAGCAACGCTATGCTCACTACGAAGCCATGGCTGCGGCAGGTGAGATAAAACTATTCAAGACCGTTAAAGCAGAGAATCTGTGGCGCAAAATGCTGGGTATGCTGTTCGAGACGGGGCACCCCTGGATGACCTTTAAGGACCCCTGCAACCTGCGCTCGCCCCAGCAACACGTGGGCGTGGTTCACTCGTCCAACCTGTGCACCGAGATCACCCTGAATACCAACAAGGACGAGATCGCGGTTTGTAACCTGGGCAGCGTAAACCTGCCCCAGCACATCGACGAAAATGGCCTTAATTTGGAGAAGCTGCGCAACACGGTTCGCACCGCCGTTCGCATGCTCGATAATGTCATCGACATCAATTACTACTCGGTGCCCCAGGCCAAAAACTCCAATCTGATGCATCGTCCGGTCGGTCTTGGGCTCATGGGATTCCAGGACGCGCTCTACAAGCAACATTTGGCCTATGGTTCTGAACAGGCTGTATCTTTCGCTGATCACTCCATGGAAGCTATCAGCTACTACGCAATTGAAGCGTCCAGCGAGCTGGCTGCAGAGCGCGGCGCTTACTCTTCCTATGAAGGTTCTCTCTGGAGCCAGGGAGTCTTCCCCATCGACTCCCTGCAAAGACTGATTGATGAGCGCGGTGCAGACTATATTCAGGTAGATCAGACAGAGTCTATGGATTGGCAGGCCCTGCGCTCGCAAGTGCAACAAAATGGCATGCGCAACTCCAACGTGATGGCGATTGCACCGACGGCGACCATAGCCAACATCACCGGGGTCTCCCAGTCGATCGAGCCGACTTATCAAAACCTGTACGTGAAATCCAACCTCTCTGGTGAGTTCACTGTGGTCAACCCTTACTTAGTGAGAGACCTGAAAGAACGTGGCCTTTGGGATGGCGTAATGGTCAACGACCTCAAGTACTACGACGGATCGGTGCAGGCCATCGATCGCATTCCTGCCGATATCAAAGGGATTTACTCCACTGCCTTCGAGGTTGAACCACGCTGGCTGGTGGACGCTGCCAGCCGCCGTCAAAAGTGGATTGACCAGGCTCAATCGCTGAATCTCTATATCAACAACGCCAATGGCAAGAAGCTGGATATCACCTATCGCATGGCCTGGTACAGCGGCCTGAAAACCACTTATTACCTGCGCTCGTTGGCAGCGACCGGCACTGAGAAATCGACCATTGACACTGGCACACTCAACGCCGTGTCCAATGAAGCCGCCGGACCGGCTCCAGTGCCACAGGCCTGCTCTTTGGACGACCCGGATTGCGAGGCTTGCCAGTAGGCGGGAAAAAGTATGAGTAACTGGACAACAACAGAGACCAAACCCAGGGGACAACAATAGATGTTAAGTTGGGATGACTACCACAAAGAAGAAGGGGCAGCAGCTTCTGCGGCGGCGCAACAGCCGGTACATCAATCGCTGATTGCAGAGATGGAAACCCCACCGGAGGCGGCAGCAGCCGCGAAAGTAGAACCAGTGGCAGAGCCAGCACCCGCTCCGACCGCCGATCCTGCGGCAAATATGGACCCTGTTGCCGCGGCAGCCGAGGCAGTTCAAAACATGGATGTCGCAGCCGGACTGGAAGAGCTGGAGATGGGGGCGAGTCGCGTTTCGGTCGACGAAAAGGCCATGATCAATTGCCGCGCAGATCTCAATCAGCTGGTGCCGCTCAAGTATGACTGGGCCTGGCAGAAGTACCTGGACGGTTGTGCCAATCACTGGATGCCCCAGGAAATTAATATGACGGCAGACGTCGCCACCTGGAAAAGTGCCGACGGCCTTTCTGACGACGAGCGTCGCATTGTCATGCGCTCACTGGGCTACTTCTCCACAGCGGATTCCCTGGTAGCGAATAACCTGGTGTTGGCGCTCTACCGCTTGATCACCAATCCTGAATGCCGCCAATACTTGTTGCGCCAGGCCTTCGAAGAAGCCATTCATACCCACGCCTATCAGTATTGCATTGAGTCCCTGGGCATGGATGAAGGCGAAGTTTTCAACATGTACCGGGAAGTACCTTCCGTGGCAGCCAAGGCTTCCTGGAGCCTAAGCCATACTCACAGCCTGTCTGATCCCACTTTCAATACGGGGACTCAGGAAACCGATCAGGAATTATTGCGCAACTTGATTGGCTTCTACGCGGTTACCGAGGGTATTTTCTTCTACTGCGGCTTTACCCAAATTCTGTCAATGGGTCGCCGCAACAAGATGACCGGCGTAGCGGAACAGTTCCAGTACATCCTGCGTGACGAGTCCATGCACCTGAATTTCGGCATTGATGTGATCAACCAGATCAAACTGGAAAATCCGAACCTCTGGACCGAGACGTTTCAACAGGAAGTCATCCAGATGATTCTCGAGGGAACCGAGATCGAAATTCAATATGCCAGGGACACCATGCCTCGCGGCGTGCTGGGAATGAATGCGGCAATTATGGAAGAGTACTTGCACTTTATCGCTAATCGACGGCTGTCTCAGCTTGGGCTGCCTGAGCAATTTGCGGGCGCACAGAACCCATTCCCGTGGATGAGCGAAATTATGGATTTGCGCAAGGAGAAGAACTTCTTTGAAACGCGGGTCATTGAATACCAGACGGGCGGCGCGCTCAGCTGGGATTAAGAACCGGAGTAGCGGTTCAGGCAGGACCAAGACCAGCTGGCTACCTCTGTAGCATCAGGGGTGGCCAGATGGCACCATTATCAGCTGGGTAGAAACAACAGCGGTTACTTTTGAGGGACCACGAATGTCTGACAACAAGCCCACGGAAACCGAGACCATATTGATGGCCCTGGATCAGATTAGCCAGACCATCGATGTCATGACCAGCGTGGTCAATCGCTTGCGCAACTACGTGCAAGAGCACGATGTGGCTGCCAGCGACAGCAGCTCAGAAGCTAACACTGAACTGCAGGCCGATCGCATTATTCATTGATAGGTTGGCACTGCCTCACATCAGGCAACTGCCTGAGAGACTTGCTCCCCCGCTTAAAACCTTCCCACCATCAACTTCATCGTTACTGTCACCCGCCAAAAAAGGCATCAGCAACAGCGGCCACTGGCGTTAAGCTACCTGGCCCATCGCCCGGAGATGATCATGTTTTCAGCCTTTGACCACCTACTTATTAACGTCCCAAATATAGCAACCGCCAACGCGGAGTACAGCGTACTGCTGGGCCAACCCATTACCGCGAATATGGTCCGGCTCGGCAACGTCGACATCAGGCTACAGGAGGTAAGTCAAACCACTCAACCACGCCTGGCTGCACTGGCGCTGCAAGACAAAGATCTTGCCCCAAACGAACCGCGCGCCCTGGATGGCGGTCCGAGGGGAATTCCGCTACTGCACGCTAATTCCCGGGACTGTGCTTATCACGATGATACGCCCAGCGACACCGGTATCTATGCAGTGGACCATCTGGTTTTGCAGACTGCCGATGCCCAGGCCTGCATTGACCTGTTTCGCGATCAGCTTGGACTGCGCCTCGCCCTGGATCAGGAAATGCCTGAATGGGGTGGTCGCATGTTATTTTTTCGCCTTGGAAAAATGACGCTGGAAGTTATCCAGAACCTCGATAAACCACCGCCGACTGATTTTTTTTGGGGCATTACGTTTCTGTGTAAGAATATCGACCAAACGGTTGCCAGCCTTGACGCGCGCGGCGTTGTGCACTCCCCCATTAGAAAAGGCCGCAAGCCAGGCACCCGCGTCAGTACGATCAAAAGCCACTGCCTAGGCCTCCCTACTCTGCTGATTGGACAGTAACGACTTTAACCAACCGGGATACCCCATGAGCATTATTGAATTCAGTCATGAAGAAAAAGAAGTCCTGAGCCACAAACTCAAGGACTATGTCGCCAAGGAGTTGGATCATGAGATTGGCCAGTTTGAGAGCGAGTTCCTGCTGGACTTCATTTCCGAGCATATCGGCCCTCACTTCTATAACCAAGGCCTTTCAGATGCAGGTAGCGTCATCGCCGCCAAGTTCGAAGATATCAACGATGCCCTCTACGAAATAGAGGCACCCGTGGAACATTCGCGCTAAGGCGTCCTAGTGCCTGGCGCACGCAACTGCACCCGGAACAGAATCATGGCGGTAAGCGCTAATACCTCAGCGCTGGATTCGAATATTTCCTCGAACACCTGGCCGATAACATTGTGAAAAAGAGGAATCTGGTCAACCGCCTGCGACAGGAAAAACACACCAGCCCAGGCGAATGCGCACAAGGCCCAGGGCAATTTATCTCTGAGAGCTGCGATAAACACCGGCTTTTGGGTCTTTAAATAACGGTACATCACGACCAGAAACAGAATAACAATTGTAGCCAAAAACAACTTGGTCGCGAAAGGAATCTGGTCGTGTAAAAAGAAACGCTTAAACTGAGTTGCCTTGGCATGCTCAGACACCTTGTAATGATAATCGGCCTCACGCAGCGCATAAAACATTAATAGATAGCTCAGCTGTATATAAGCAACGCGTCGCTCACTATCTACCAATGCGAACAAGCACCCCAGGCCAAAAGCAATAAAGATCGCGGTCTGCCCGACCAACTGCACGGGGCCACTATCCTCAATCAGCACCTTCAACTGCACCGGGTCACCAACACTGAGCAGCACTGCAATAGCACAGGCCATAGCAACGAGGAGCACGGCAAAAATCGTAATCGTTATCCCTTTGCCGGGGTAAGGGGTTTGTACCGTTGCAGTGATTGCGGACATCGTCAGGCCTCCAAAAGCTGTGGGACACAAGATAACCGGAATTGGCACTTCGATCAGCACCTGTCCTGTTAAATTTTCACAGCTGTACTAGTCTGAAGTTGACCCCGGACAAAGCACGGAGCTTATGGTCAACCAACAAAGACCCGCGTATATTTTCGACCAAAATCGAGTGACGACAAAAGGAAAATAGCATGAGCACGATGATCAACGGCGTAGACTACGGCCCACTGCACCAGCTGATTGGCAGTTGGCGCGGTGAAAAAGGCCTGAATCTTTCCCCAGAACCTGATGGTGAGGAAAAGCACGCTTTTTACGACGAAATCGAATTTACTCCGTCCGGCGCGGCAGAAAATGCTGAAGAGCAAAATCTGGTGACTGTTAAATATCATCAGGTTGTTCGCAAACGTAACAACGGCAAGGTATTTCATGACCAGGTGGGTCATTGGATTTATGAGCCCGCCACCGAAATGATTGTCCATTCCCTATCGATTCCCCGGGCAGTATGCGTTCTCGCGGGCGGCAAGCTGGAACAGGTAGGTGACGAAGCCGTATTTGACGTCAGGGCCACGGCGGGAAGCGACAGCTTTGGCATCGTGCAAAGCCCGTTCATGCTGGAAAAAGCAAAGACCACTGCTTTTCGCATGACGATGAAGATTTCAGGCGACCAGATGGTTTATGAGGAGACCACATCACTGGATATTTACGGCCGGCAGTTTGCCCACACTGACGCTAATACCCTCCAGCGAGTGGTCTACGATTAAGCCCTTTAGACCCTCTGGCCGGAAGGTTTGCGGAGGTTATCGGAGGTCAAAATCAAGCTAGACCAAAAAATGTAATCGCTGTAAACTTTGCACCGGTTGCGGCCTTCAGAGGCCAACATAAAGTGGCCAGCAACAACAGCTATGGCCCCCGGCGCGAGCATTCGCTAGACTCCATGCCCGAGTCATAATCCCACCCTACCGAGACAGGACACCGACATGATCTACCAGAGTGATCAGCTCACGATCAAGCGCCTCGAAGGCGATATCGCCGAGCTCAACTTCGACCTACAGGGCGAATCCGTTAACAAATTTGACAATGCCACGGTTACTAGCCTGACCGCTGGCCTGGATGCACTTGAGGCAGAGAGCGGCGTCAAGGGCCTGTTGGTCACCAGCGGCAAGCCCGTCTTTGTCGTGGGTGCGGATATCACCGAATTCACCAGTCTGTTCGGTGCGACGCAGGAAGAAATCAAGCCTTTCACCAGTAGTAACAATAAGAACTTCAATCGCATTGCTGCCCTTCCCTATCCTAGTGCGGTGGCGATTAATGGCTTTGCCATGGGCGGTGGCCTGGAAGTATGCCTGGCCTGCGATTTTCGCGTAATGAGCACCGCTGCCAAAATCGGCCTGCCTGAAACCAAACTGGGCATCCTTCCCGGCTGGGGCGGCACCGTGCGATTGCCCCGCATCATTGGTGTCGACGAGGCCGTGATGTGGATGGCAACCGGTGCCGACAAGCGCCCTGACGATGCTCTCAAAGCGGGTGCCGTAGATGCGGTGGCTGCCCCTGAGCAATTGCGCGACGTGACCCTGACTACCCTGCAGGGCGCCATCGATGGCCAACTCGATTATGCCGAACGCCGCGCTCGTAAGCACGGCCCCCTGCCGTTAAACGACACCGAGGCGATGATGACTTTCTTTACGGTCAAATCCATGGTGGCGCAGCAAGCCGGCAAGAATTATCCCGCGCCAGTCAAAGTTGTGGAGGTTATTGAGCAGGCTCGCAGCATGAGCCTGGACGATGCCCTGAATGTAGAGGCAGAAGGCTTTGCCCAACTGGCCACTACACCCGTTGCTTCCGCTCTAGTGGGCGTTTTCCTCAATGACCAATTGCTGGGCAAGAAGGCCAAGGGCTGGGAAAAGCAAGCCGACAAGAAAATTGAGACTGCTGCTGTCTTGGGCGCAGGCATCATGGGAGGGGGTATTGCCTACCAGAGCGCACTGAAAGGCACTCCCATTAAAATGAAGGACATCAACCAGGACGGTCTGGATCTGGGTTTGAATGAAGCCAACAAGCTTCTGGCCAAGCGAGTCAATCGAGGCCGTATGACCGCAGACCAGATGGGCGCCATTCTCAACAGTATCGACCCGACACTGACCTACGCCGGCTTTGAAGATGTCGACATCGTGGTTGAGGCGGTTGTTGAGAACGAGAAAGTGAAGGGCATTGTCCTGGCCGAAACTGAAAAACACATCGACAAGGATGCGGTGCTGGCTTCCAACACCTCCACCATTTCGATTACTCGCCTCGCCGAAAATTTGGAGCGCCCGGAAAATTTCTGCGGCATGCACTTTTTCAATCCGGTGCACGCAATGCCATTAGTGGAAGTCATCCGTGGCGAAAAAACCTCGGATAACGCGATTGCCCGCACCGTGGCTTACGCCAACAAGATGGGCAAGAAAGCTGTGGTGGTTAACGACTGCCCCGGATTTCTGGTTAACCGCGTGTTGTTCCCCTACTTTGGTGGCTTCAATGCACTGCTGCGCGATGGTGCTGACTTCCAGGCGGTAGACAAGATCATGGAGCGCTGGGGTTGGCCAATGGGCCCCGCCTACCTGATGGATGTTGTGGGTGTCGACACCGGAGTTCACGCTGCCCAGGTAATGGCAGAGGGCTTCCCGGATCGCATGCAGCCAGATTATAAAAGTGCTACCGAGGTGCTATTTGAAAGCGACCGCCTGGGCCAGAAGAATGGCAAAGGCATGTATGAATACACCACCGACAAGCGCGGTAAACCAAAGAAGGTAGTGAACGAAGACGTTTACGAACTGATTGCACCGGTTTGTGGCGAACGCGCAGAGTTTGAGCGCGAAGACGTCATCGCCCGCATGATGCTGCCCATGGCCATTGAAATGGCGCGCTGTGTTGAAGAAGGCATCGTCGGCACCCCCGCTGAAGCTGACCTTGCACTGCTTTATGGCGTTGGCTTCCCTCCCTTCCGTGGCGGCATCTTCCGCTGGATGGATACTGTGGGAATGGCACACATCGCCGAGGCATCCGAAAAGTTTGCTCATTTGGGCAAAGCTTATGAACTGACCGACGGCATGAAAGACATGCTTGCCAACGGCAAGACCTACTACTAAACAACGGGCTAATTAAAGGAGAAATACTGTGAGTTTGAATCCAAGAGACGCAGTGATTGTAGATTACGCCCGCTCAGCCATGGGGCGTTCCAAAAACGGTTGCTTTCGCAACGTACGAGCAGATGACTTGTCTGCCGAAGTAATCAAGGGCCTGCTGGGTCGCAATACAGCGCTGGATCCTGCCGAGATCGACGACTTGATCTGGGGCAGTGTTATCCAGCGCGGTGAACAGGGCATGAACCTGGCGCGCATGATCGTGCTCAATGCCGAGTTACCACACACCATTCCCGCACAAACGGTAAACCGCCTTTGCGGTTCTTCCATGAGTGCCCTGCAAACGGCGGCAGCCAACATCATGGCAGGCATTGGCGACGTCTACCTCGTTGGCGGCGTCGAGCACCTGGGCCACCTTCCGATGATGGATCCAGCCAACGTTGACCCCAACCCCCGCATGGGTCGCTCGGTCGCTAAAGCTGCAGGAATGATGGGCATGACCGCTGAAATGTTGGCCCTGATGCACGGCATTAGCCGCGAAGACCAGGACAAGTTAGGCCTGCGCTCGCACCAGTTGGCGCACAAGGCCACTATCGAAGGCAAATTTGATAGAGAAATCATTGCGATCGATGGCCACGATGAAAATGGCGCGCTGGTCTCGGTGCGAACTGATGAAACCATCCGTCCAGAGACGACACTGGAAGGTTTGGCTCAGCTCAAGCCCTCTTTTAACCCGCAAGGTGGCACTGTTACGCCTGGCCAGTCCTCGCAAATCTCAGATGGCGCTTCCGCAATGCTGATGATGTCAGCGGAGAAAGCTCAGGCGCTCGGTCTGAAACCCATTGCCCGGGTGAAAGGCATGGCACTGGCAGGCGTTGATCCCTCTATTATGGGTTACGGTCCTGTCCCCTCTACCCAGAAAGCACTGAAAAAGCTCGGCCTGACCATCGATGATATCGACATGGTCGAACTGAATGAAGCCTTTGCTGCACAAGCTCTGCCTGTGCTGAAGGACCTTGGTCTTCTCGAACAAATGGAAGAAAAAGTGAACGTACACGGTGGTGCGATCGCTCTGGGCCATCCCTTTGGTTGCTCGGGCACCCGCATCACCGGCTCCCTGCTAAATGTTATGGAAGACAGGGACCTGACCCTGGGCATCTCAACCATGTGCATAGGCCTGGGACAGGGCATTACCACGGTGGTAGAGCGCGTATAAAGCGCTCATACCCCGCAACCCAAAAAGCCCGCATTACAGCGGGCTTTTTTATGCCTGAAGACATCCTGTCGCCGCTGTTTTAGTCCTCTGGAACCGCTGATAAAAGCTCGTCCATTCTCTCCAGTGATGTCACCAGTTCACCAATCGCAAGACCGGTACCACGGAAAAACTCCTCGGCCATCGGCGCGATACCGCAGCGCTCGGGCAGCGCTTCCTGTTGCTCAAGCATGCTATATATCGTGGGGATGAAAATAAACTGCAGCCATTGCGGCAGGGTCAGGGTATCTACGCAAAACGGCTCTGTTGATAACAGAGCCTGACTGGATGGAGGAATTTTGTCCCACATGCCGAGCTTGCGCAGCTGGCCTTCAATATCGATCAGTACTTCTGCGATGTTGGTCTGCATTGATTGCTAAATAATTCCTTTGGGTGACGCTTGCGCGCCTTACTTTTCTCCGCACACTTTACCCCGTTTAACCCGAGGATGCCGACGCTAATGTGCTTTACCGCTTTGACTAACAGCGACCTCTCAGCCACCCGCTGCGCCTATGCCTTGCCAAGCTCCAATGTAAACGGTGGTAACGAATCGAGAATGGCCTGCCCATAACGCTTAGTCATTACGCGCTTGTCTAACAATGTCACTCGACCGGTATCTGTCTCGGTTCGCAGCAAGCGACCAGATGCCTGCACCAGTCTTAGTGCGGCATCGGGAACACTAATTTCCATAAAGGGATTTCTACCCTGAGACTCAAACCACTCTGCCAGTGCCGCTTCCAGTGGGCTATCGGGTACTGCAAAGGGTATTTTGGCAATCACTACGTGCCGACAGTAGTCGCCGGGAAGATCCACCCCCTCCGCAAAGCTGGCAAGGCCAAAGATAACGCTGCCACTCCCCTGGTCGATGCGCTCACGATGGCGTCGCAAAATTTCCTGCTTACTGTAATCGCCCTGCATCAGCAGTCGATCTGCCATGCTGCCGGCAACACCCTCGTAGACATCCAGCATCTGGCGTCGCGATGAAAACAACACTAACGCCCCTTCAGATGGGTTTAGCAAGTCCGGCAGACAGTCGATAATTGCTTCCGTATGGGCCTGGGCATCACCCGGTTCACAATCCAGCGGAGGGACTGAAAATACCGCATTGGCATAATCGAAGGGGCTGGCAACCTGCTTGTAATTGGCTTCGCGAGGCGAGCCAGAGTGGAGAATAAACCGTTCGAAAGAATTCAGGGCAGTGATGGTCGCCGAAGTAATAATGACCCCGGCTGCGTGCTTCCACAGGTTTTCCTGAAGAATATCCTCCGCCAGCACTGGGCTGCAACGCAGATCAAAGCCATACTGACCACCACCGGTTAGCATGGTAATCCAGCGCGCTATTGGCGGAGTCGCTCGCTCGCCACCTGCGGCATAGGCTTCCCACAGTGACAGCGCAGCTTCAGCTCGACCCAACATTCCACCCAGGTTGATATGCCAGGTTTCAATTTCACTTTTATCCAGGCCAGAGAAGTCGTCATCCAGAGCGTCCTCCAGAACAGCTTCCATACGGCCCAGCGAACCGGCCAATGTCTGGAACTGACTGGCCAGACTAGCGGACAACGACAGCAGTTTATCGGGCACAACCCCGTGTTCAAACCGCACCTGCGGCTCATCTCTGGATCCCGCAGGATCCACGTCTTCAAACAATTGCGCTACCAGTTGTTCAGCCGTTTGCAGACTGTTGATGGTCTCGTCCATATCAGCGGGTAGTTTTTGCAGCAGACGCTCCAAGGAATCCAGCGATCCCAGAAAAGCGGCGCCCTGAGCCAGCGCTTTTTTTGAATCCTGCAACCAGGCAGCGGTCGTGTGCAAGCGGCAAAAGCTGGAAAAGTGCGACAGCGCTTTGTCTGGCAAATGGTGACCTTCGTCAAAGATGTAAATACTGTCTTCGGGAGGCGAGAGAATTGCACCTCCGCCAAGGGCGAGATCTGCGAGGGTCAAGTCGTGATTGGTCACGATGATGTCTGCATTTTGCAGCTCATCGCGGGCCTTGAAGAAACTGCATTGGGAGATATTGGGGCAGCGCCTGCCAGTACACTGGGCATGGTCGGTGGTAACCGGATACCAGACTTCCTCAGCAATGGCGTCCGGCCAATTGTCCCGATCGCCATCCCATTCGCCACGCCCCAGGGCATCAATCATGCCGTGATATACCGGCGTCGCTTCGGCTGCCGACGCAGCTCCAACTTCGTCCGGGTAAAGGGCGAGCATACCTGTTTCACCCTGGCCTTCTGCCAGCAGTCGGTCCAGCTTGGACAGACAGATATAGCGACGGCGTCCCTTGGCCAGTGCATAGGTAAAGTCCAGGCCACTGTGATGCTGTATGTCCGGCAGGTCTTTGTAAATAAACTGTTCTTGCAGGGCAATCGTCGCTGTCGCTACCACTAACCGCTTTCCAAGGGCCTGGGCCATGGGTATTGCTGTCACCGCGTAGGCAATGGTCTTGCCGGTACCGGTACCCGCCTCAATCACGCAGACGGCGGGTTCTTTTGCCGGTCCTTCACCCGGCCCCGGGATTCGACCCAGAGTATTAGCAATCTCCGCGATCATTTGTCGCTGACCCCAGCGTGGCGTCAGCTGTTTGCTGTCCATCAGCGCCGTATAGGTGTCGCGGATCCTGTCCTTTAATTCATCGGTCAACAAGGTCAGTCAGTCTTATAATCCATTTTGCTGACTACCGCATTGGCGTAGATTGCCAAGGCATAGGGGCGATGTGCCTTGGGCAGCGCATTAATACGCTCCTCAAAGGACTCCCTGCTGCAGTCGCCCTGCTCCACGTATACATTCTCTGGCTTGGGGGCGTGTTCGCCATACAGCAGATCGTAAGCATACAGATTCGTGGGATGCAGGCAGTATTGATCGACAATTTGGCGGTCTATCTCGGTAGCAACATCGTCCGCATTTTCAAAGCCGTCACCCAGTGGCTCGCCAAAAGACACATGCACCTGCCCCTTGCTGCCTGCAATACCATGCCCAATCGAGGCCACATCTTCCTGTTCACCTTTTTCATAAGTGCCAGTGCTGGCAAGTTCACTTAGCTCGTGGGCCTTTAACGCGTCGCAGGGGTCCAACTCATACGATATCGCAACCGGCACTATCGCAAGGCCCGCAACATGTTCGCCAAAGCTTTGCTCAGCCTTGTTGCGACTCATCCCCAGCATCTTGATAATCACCGGCTCAGTGCGATCAATGCCATCTTTGGCTCGCCCTTCGCGTTGGGCAATCCAGACAGAACTGTTTTCTGTACCAAGCGAGTACTGAATATAATTGGCAAGATTTTTTGAAGCTGCAAGCAACTCCCTTGGACCACTCACCGAGCGTTTGACGATAAAGCTCTTGTTCAAACGCATCAGGTCGGACACCCAGGATTTTGTTAACAGGTTGTCGCCGATGGCGATGCGCACGGTGTCGTGGCCGCCCTTGTGCAGGGCGTAGTTGGTAAATGCGGGGTCCATAGCAATATCGCGATGATTACTCATAAACAGGTAAGGGCGCGAAGCATCCAGCTTATCCAGGCCAGAAACACTAAATCCTCCTGTGGAGCTCTCTATCACTCCCTCCACATAGGTTTTGATGATCATTTGCATCCCGTAAACATCGCTTACGCCACGCACTTGTCTGCCCAGCCCCCAGCGCACCAGCCAGCGGGCAAGCCCTGGAAGCACAGCAGAAAATCGCGGCAATCGCAGCTTCGCCAGAGAGTCAGTCAGCTCTGGCTCTCGCAGCAATCTGGCAAGCACGTCCGCCACCTCCCCATCGCGGTAGGGGCGGATATCGGCAAAGGGGTCAGTCAAGCAAACTACCTCGGGTAGGAGAGCGCCTCACCTTACCCAAATTCGCCTCACTAGTCATTAGCCGCGCAACAACCGGCCTCAGGCACTGACTTGCTGCAATCATTCTGCTACCCTGCGCCGGCATTTTTAAACCTGATAACTCTGGAGGATTTATGGACGCCGGTTCCGCTACATTTCTCACCTACGGTGCGGCAATTTTGCTGACCAGTTGGGTACTACTTTTGGTCACTGCCTGGAAAGAAGACTACGCCTGGGGCTTATGCACGCTGTTCCTTCCTCCCCTGTCCTACCTCTACGCGCTGACGCGTCTGGACAAGGCCGGTGACGCTATTGTGGTAGCTGTGGTTGGTTGGGTTTTTATATTTCTGGCGATTTAGCGTCTGCGCTGTTACGAAAGAAGCATTAATTCTTTTTAATGCTTCTTACTGACCCATATCGGGCAAATTTTTAATTTGTTTAATTTCAACAAGTTAGCGATATAAAACCAAGAAAAATAATTTCTTGTTACTTAGTTTCCCAAGTAATTAACAATCAGTAACATCTAATCCTAGACCTCTCAACGTATACTGAACACATTCGAGCCAGGCAGCTGCCTGCGCTAACATCCATAGTAGAAACAAGGAAATTGTGATGAGTTTCATCAAAATAGCGGCATTTACCGCACTGGCGACCATCTCCGCCACCAGCTTTGCTGCCAAGCCAACCAGTATCGTTTTCGACAGCAACGGTGAAACTGCCGAGGGCACCGACTTTGCAGCCTATATGGTGAAGTGCTCGAACGGTAAAAAAGTACCGCTGACCGCCTGGGACAGCCGCAAGAAGTGGTGTGTCGGCGACGCCGGCAGTGAGCAGTGTGAAAAGAAGCAAATCAAGGCAGCCAAAGCGGCCTGTAAAGCTTCCTGATCTGCATTTAAAAGCGCGTTTTCAACGCTCTACTTGCGACTAGCCCAGATAGCGCGCCTTTAGCTCGGCGCGCTCTGCGGCGCCCACCCCTAAAGCCTCTTCTAGATAACGCTCCACCGAGCCGAAATTGTCTTCTATGCTGACCAGCGCCCGGGACAGGTAGTCCTCATGCACCTCCAGCATCGGTCGCACTGCATCGGCGTCGACCTGTTCCATGCCATATTTACTCTTTAACCGATGCATTTCGCGATCAGGATTAAAGAAACGGCCGGTTAGCATGTAATCGTGCATCACCACATCCCGCGGAACACCCAAAGCCTGCAGCACGAGAGCAGCAGCAAAGCCAGTGCGGTCCTTACCCGCAGCACAATGCACCAGGAACCTCGCCTCTTCGAGCTCAAGAATTTCTCGAAACATGCGCTTATAGGTTTCGCGCTGGCCTTCGGCGAAGTCTCGATTAATCTCCACCATAAAATCAAACATGGCCTGGCGCTCAAACTCCAGCTGGCCACCGCCTGGTTTTTCTGCTTCTTCAAAAAAGCGCGAGTTGCTGCCGGGGATGATCGGCAGACTGGCAACCCGGGGCTGGCGCTGCTGGGGAAAACGACTGGGATCGCTGGCCTGCTCTTCTTCGCGCCGAAAGTCACACACAAGATCCAATTCGAGACTGGCCAATAGCTCTAGGTCTCTATCGCTCAGAGTAGACAGCTGACCCGAGCGGAACAGGTAACCCCATTTGACCTGACGACCGTCCTGAGTTTCATAGCCTCCGAAGTCACGGAAGTTAGGTGTGCCTTCCATTCCCAGTTTGCGCTCAGAGGCCAGCACTTCATTACCATGCTGATCCCGCAAGCGGAAGAAATGACGATTCCCCAGCGGCAAACCACTTACACGTGCACCGGGGGATTCTTCCCGATGAGTCACCACGCCATCACCCAACGGCTCTACGGTAACCTCGGTATCGGGCTCAGTGGACTGCCACTCAATGTGATAATCGCCACCGGGGTCACGCCAGATTTGAACTGCATCGGAAATCAACATGAAAAAACTCTCTAAAAAAGATTGCTAACCGGACAACCTGTTATGCGGGAAATCAGACCTGCTTGTATTGGAAGACTGCTTTGAGCAAGGTGTTAATCAGTGCCAGTTGCTTGTCCAGGGCCTCTTCACTGAAGGGATCCTGACCCAGAAGGTCTCGGTACATGGGTGCCATGGTGACGTAAGACATAACCAGGTTGTTAAAAGCCATGACCGCGTATGGCTGAAGGCCCATTTGAGTCAGCTGGCCAAAGTAATCCGCGTCTAACTCAGCCGGATCAGGGGAACGAAACATCGGGTTAAACAGGCGCTCAATAATCTCATTGGTATGCGGGCCGCCAGAGAGCGCTGCATGCTGAAGCAACCGGGCCAGGTTGGGATTGGCATGGTGCTGTCGGACAATCGTCTCCAGCCATTCCAATACTCGCTCCTGACTCAATTTACTGCTCTCCTGCATTTCCAGCAGGGGCCGACCAAATTCGACGAGCAATCGCTCCAGGACGGCCTCGTAAAGCGCTTCCTTGTTGCGAAAGTGGTTGTACAAACTGGGCGAGCGAATACCGACTCTGTCTGCCACATCGCCCAGAGAAGTAGCGCTATACCCCTTCTGGGCAAATAGATCTTCCGCCGCATCGAGAATCCTCTGTGCGGTAGACGGTACGCTGGCGCTTACTGATGCTTCGCTGGTCATTGTTGCTAAATATGCCCCTAACTGCCCGTTGCCGAGAATAACAACTAATAGCCGTTAGTATACCCTCTGCGAAGAGGCCATGACACAGGAGACCGTTGAACCCTATCCAAACGCAGGCTAGACGCGCGGCTCGCAGGCAGATTTAGCCCCGGCATTATTCCCTAGAAGCCTTAATCCAGTTGACAATCGGGGGGTGAATGTGAATAATCGCGCCTCTTGAATTTTTGACCCTTTAGAGGACCAACACCGTGGCCAATTCCCCACAAGCAAAGAAGCGCGCTCGCCAATCCGAAAAGCGTCGCACTCACAACGCCAGCCTGCGTTCGCTGGTTCGTACCAACATCAAGAAAGTCGTTGCCGCTATTGGCTCCGGCGATGCCGAGCAAGCCAAGGCAGCCTATGCCGCTGCTGTGCCTGTTATCGACCGAATGGCCGATAAGGGTATTATCCACAAGAACAAGGCCGCTCGTCACAAGAGCCGCCTGAACAACCAGGTGAAAGCGCTGTCTGCGTAAGTTCTCTGCTGATACAAAAAAGCCGGCTTTCAAGCCGGCTTTTTTTTGCCCTTAATCAGGGCGCCAAGGTCACTGTCAAGCGGCTGAACTGCCCGCCTCCATTCTTTCATGCTCCTTGGCAAATTCCTCCAGCATGCTCTGCTCGTAGGATTGAGCCTCTTCGGTATCCAGAGGTCGTTCCAGTGCCGCCCAGTTAATATCGCCGTCAGTGGCCAGGTTTTCATACTCCAGGATGCCCAGAGACTCAAACTTGGGCCTGATCGCATCGGTCATCAAACCAATCCGCTTGAGATTAGGCACTACGCGCTGGAATAATAGGTTGCGAAATGTCGCCATCACAAATCCATCAAGCACTCGCTCGCGAGCCTCTTCAACGTCCCAACCAAAATAGGCAAACACGTCCGTCGCCACCAGGCGCTCACGGCTGATCACGCAAGCCTCATAAGCAAACTGCGCTCGCGCCTCTTTTTCTTCCTGTGGCAAGGACTTCACAAAATCCTCAAGATAATTCACCCCGAAGGTGACATGCCTGGCCTCGTCTCGAGTCACCAGGTAAACCACATCCTTCAACACCGGATCAGGCGTTGTTTCCCGAGTGGTATTAAAGGCAGACAGCGCCAGACCTTCAATCACTATTTGCATACCAATAAACTTCATGTCCCAGCGTTCATCAGTGAGAATTTTATCCAAGATGCTCTTCAGGTGCGTATTGATGGGATACATCATACCCAGGCGCTGTTGCAGGTATTTGTTGAACACCTCAACATGACGCGCTTCGTCAAACGTTTGGGAACCGGCATAAAGTTTCGCGTTCAGGGTGGGCGCACAGGAGCACAGTTGCGAGGCGACCAACAAGGCGCCCTGCTCTCCATGCAGGAATTGGGAAAGACTCCAGGCGTTCATGTGCAGCCAAAACTCTTCTTTACGTTCCTCTGACAGGGCCATATAGGGGGGGTAATCAGACAGGTTCATCATTTCTGCCTGAGACGCAGAATCCAGTTCAGGCCAGGGACGATCCCAATCGATATCCATTTCCGGATCCCAGTTAAGCTGCTTACCCAGGTCATACAACTTTTTGATCCGGTCGTCTTGTACCGAATAGTTCCAATTGTAGGAACCCGTTAACGGGGTCTGGAATATTTCAGCGATGTGATCAACATCACCATCGGTCAGCAGTTCCTCCAGGTCAGGATTCTCACAAGGCCGATCAGCACCGGCAAACGTCTGTATTTTACGAGGAGCTTCTTCCGTCCATTCGATTTTCATCATCAACACCTGATCTTATTGTCCTAAAAACGCCACTATGGTCGATCAATTGCAAGCCAACAAGGTAAAGTGTTGTCAATTTGCGGTCATATGTGGCCAAATACACCCATGCCACGGCCCACTACACCAGCACAGTATGTTCTCACCCTGATCGACTTCGCCGAACAGGCGGGATGCGAGCGCTCGCAGCTACTGCAGGGCACCTCCCTGGCCGAAACAGGAATCGACAACATTGGCGCCAGGGTCGACGACAGTGACTTCAATCGGCTGGCCCACAACGCCCTTGAGCTCACCGGCGACCAATCACTGGGCCTGCACCTGGGTTTACGTCTCAACCTGGGGACACACGCGGTGCTTGGGCAGGCCTTCATGACCTGCCGGAATTTGGGCGAAGCCATTGAGCTTTTCCTCAAATTCCATCATTTACTGTCCTCTAACTTGCAGCTGAAGTTCGAAAATGACGGCGAAGAGTGTTCTCTTACTCAACTCGAGCTGCCATACGAGTTGCCTCATGATTTCGGTGCGGAGCTGCTATTTGCATCTATGCTCAACACGGTAAGGGGATTGCTCAACGCCCCCGGGTTGCAACTGCAGGTGGAGCTTCCCTATCAGGAGCCTGAGCACGGAGATCGGTACAGGGAAGTGTTTGGGCCCAAGGTTTACTTCGACGCGGAACAGGGCCGGATCCTGTTTCCATCAGCCCTTATGCACGCGCCGCTGCCCTCTTCCAATCCAGCCCTGCGGGCGCTTTACGAGCAAGAGTGTGAGCGCCTTCTCGCGGATTTACAGGAAGAAGATTCAGTCGCGCTGCAAACTCTGCGCCTGCTACGCAAATTGGAGGGCCAGTATCCGCAAATGCCTATCATTGCCCAAATGCTCAACTTTAGCCCCAGAACCTATCGGCGAAGACTGCAGCTGGAAGAACAATCGTTCCAGGACTTGCTGGATCAGGTGCGCGCAGAACACGCTACCCACTACCTAAAAAACACCCGCCTGCCGCTATCGAGTATCGCCTACATGGTCGGGTTCAATGACCCCTCCAACTTCCGCCGGGCTTACTACAAGTGGACCGGCCGCTCACCGGGCAAAGCCCGGCGTGACCATTAAAGCTTTATCGGTGCATCTGGGCCGGGAGGCCGCTCGCTGTATCGCCAGAGATGGCTGGGACCCAGCACTTTTTAATCTACTCTTAGGCGCATCTGGTGGGCCCAAATGGTTCATTCTTGGTCAGCTGGATCGCTTCCTGTTTGGCGATTACCTGCAGCGTAGTCAAAAGCCGCTGGCGGCCCTGGGCTCCTCGATTGGCTCTTGGCGACATGCTTGCCTGGCCCAGGCAGACCCAATAGCGGCAGTCGATAGGATGGAAAAAGGCTACCTCTATCAGTTCTACGAAAGCAGCAGGCCTGGCCCGCAAGAGATCAGTGCTGTCAGCAGGGGAATCATCAACTCGGTGCTGGGCCCGGACGGGCGCACGGCCATTATCGAGCACCCGCGTATCACCAGCCACATTGTTACCGCCAGAGGGAAAGGGCCCTCGGGTTCCCGCTCCTCAGCGCTGCTCGCGACCGGCATGGGCGTCGCAGCCTTGGGCAATACAGTAAGTCGCAAACTGCTGAAGCATCATTTTCAACGCGTGGTTTTCCACAATGGCATAAACCATAGCTCAGGTTTATCCATGGACGACTTCGATACGATTTATTGTTCATTAACGCAGAACAACGTACTGGAAGCACTGCATGCGAGTGGCGCCATTCCCTTTGTGCTCAGCGGCGAAAGAGACATTTCGGGAGCCCCCCGTGGCCAGTACTGGGACGGTGGAATCATCGATTATCATTTCGACCTGGGCCAGTTCCAAAATGAGGGACTTATTCTCTACCCCCATTTCAGGGCAGGCATTGTCCCCGGCTGGTTTGACAAGTTTCTGCCCTGGCGACACGCCGGCATCAGTGATGCAGAAAAACTGGTGCTGCTATGCCCCAGCGAGGAATTTGTCGCGACTCTGCCTCATGGCAAGATTCCTGACCGCACTGATTTCAGCAAAATGAAAGAGCAGGAACGGATAAGATATTGGGAGCATTGCATACAGGCCAGTAGCGCACTGGCAGAAGAATTTTCCGCTCTGATTGAACACAACAATCCTTTGCAGGGCGCAACCGTGCACTCCTGATTCAGCTTACGTGTTCTTCCAGAAAGCGTTCTACTTCGCGACGCAGCGGGCCTTCGAACATGGAAGTAAGCAGACCCAGTTTGACTGAGACATCAATCAGGCCATCGTCAAAGGACATCACTCCGTCAACCCCCGCGCCTTTGATTTTCACCCGATCGCCATCCCAACGAGAGCGCACGCCATGCTCTTTGACCAGACTGTCTGCAAGCTCTTCCGCGGCTTCGCGCACCTCGTCCCTGGACATGGTATAGGCTTTGGTAATTCGAAATCCGGCCACTGTTTTACCCCTTGTTTTCTAAAAGTATAGAGCATGCATCACCCAGAGGCATGCTCCCAGTGTGAAAATCAGCCCGCGAGACTAAATACCCCCGCGTCCACAAAGTAGGTCCGCCCACAACACTCTTCAGACAGCATGCTTTCGATAATCGCAGGATCCTCGCTATAAGCGGCGCTGCGTATGCTGCCCGGTAAATCCAGTACCGCGACTGCCCGCCATGGCTCCATCCCTTGATACAGCACAGTATATCCAGCCACGATCGCTTCGCCGGTATAGTCGGCAACTAAATCGCAAACATCACTGGCCTTGCGCACTTGCTCAGTAACATCATCAAATACCCAACCATCTGGATTGGGCTGAGCTGCCCAGAGGGCGACACCCTGCTTGGTCAACATGCCGCTCACCGTGGTTACAAGACCCACTTCTTCGGGGTTCTCGCGCAGCAATTGCGCCATCCGTACGGTCGCTTGAAACACAAAGTTATTTACCGGGCCACCGCCGAAAGTCATCGCACCGGTCACACTGAGGTCACCCTCACCACTCATCCCAAATTCCTGCAACTGTGAACGCACGGCAAAAGGAAAGCAGGAGTAAAGCTCACGCAATCTGATGTCTTCAAAGCTGACGCCGGCTCTGGACATCGCCGTCTCACCGGCAATACGAAAACCAGCGCAGCGACCCAGATCTTTGCGGCTAGAGACCACCGACATGAAATTCGATTCGGCAAACGCTCGTGGGTAAATCCATCGAGTCGGATCTATGCCCAGTTCAGCCGCTAGTCCTGCACTGCACAAAATCAAGCCTGCACCCTGATCAACATTCCACTGACTGTTGTGCAATTTGGTATAGGGAAAGGCCAACATCCTATTGCCAGCAGAAGCCTCGCTGATGAATCGGGCATCAACCGGATCACGCGACCAGGCATCAGGGTTGGCAGCGGCGATCTCACTAAAACGTTGATACATCGCACCCATTTGCTCACGGTGCTCATCAGGCGACAAGCCCTGCTGGTAGCGCAGTGCGCTATCCATGATGGCGTAAAAACCAACCGGCATACCCAGACCGGTAGCAGACTCAACCTCGGACCAAAGCTCCTCTTCCGGCACCAGTTTGACGTCCGGCTGCGCATCGCTTTGAGGCGTTTCAGAAGACTGCTCACCTGCCTTTGACGCTAACAGTGATCGATATTTGGCCTCTGCCCCGGTCACCAGCACTACATCCAGCTCTCTATCGGCGATTCGCTGGCAGGCGCGAGTCAGCAAGGTCTGCTGGGAAACACCAAATTCAGCAAAAACTGTTTTCGCTGATGGCACGTCAAGAGCCTGGGCCACTAACCTGCCGGGATCGCTGTAACCCCACATCCCCCTTGGCACAATGATTTCGCCTGCCCGCTGCAGCAGCTCCGGGCAGCCTGCATCTGCTGCCGCTTCACGCAGAACACGCTCCATAATCGCAACAGGTTCCAGCGCCTCGTTAAAATCAGGGTTGTGCTGCTGAAACGCTGCGACACCAACCAGAACCGGGATATTGTCGTCCATACTAGTGCTTTATAAACGTGCTGGCATACCACTGCAGCATGCCTATTTTTTCTTCCAGGGTTTTATCGGCTTCCATTGCATAGAGGTTGCGAAAGCCAATAACGACATCGGTGACACCGATCTGCTCCAATTCCTCGATACCCGCCTCAGTAAACGCGTTCTGCCCGGTAGTAAATATTCTGAAGGGCTTATCCTGGGTGCCGTATTCCTTTCTTAAGTCTGCAATACGGTTCAGATATCGCTGCAGCTCTTCCATATCGGCTCCAGCGCACATCCATCCATCACCCAGTTTGGCAGCCCGTTTCAAAGCGGGCTCTGCATGGCCTCCAATTAACAGCGGCGTCGGCGCTGTCGGTGCAGGGCACATTTTGTTGGCAGGCATTTGCAACATTTCGCCCTGATGGCCAAAAAACTCACCGCTCTCAAGCCCTCTAAGAATCGCTATCTGCTCATCGAAACGCTTACCACGTTTTTCCCAGGATACACCGCAGACAGCAAAGTCTTCTTCCCACGGACTAATCCCAATGCCAAAGTCAAAACGGTTCCCCGATAGAGCCTGAATGCCCTGAACCTGCTTGGCAACCACCGCTGCCTGGCGCACGGCCAGCTTGTAAACGAAGGTAGAAAAGCGAATGCGTTCAGTGACCGCCGCCATGGCAGTAACCGCGATTAACGACTCCACAAAAGGAACACTCTCGAGGAACTCCCGGGAGCCATCAGCGTTATAGGGGTACTTGGAACTGGCTTCCTGCGGGTAGCAAATGCTGTCTGGAATGGTCAAACCATCAAACCCAGCCTCCTCTGCCGCCTTTGCCAAGGGAAAATAATGACCGGGATCGCACATGCCGACCTGTAAGCTAAACCTCATTTTACTTCTCCTGTTATTATCGCAGGGCACACTCTAGCGTCTGGCGACGGGCGGGTCTGCAGCACCTTGAATTTTAAGGGCAACGGCCTCAAATACTGAACCCGAAGCAGCGAAAGTTCCCTAGCGCCTGACTGGCTCATGACGACCAGAGTCTGATATCGAACCCTTCATTGGAAAAGTACAGATGAGTGAAAACACGCCACACAGCAGAGATCGTACCCAGCGCTTCCTCTTCGAGGAGGCCGATATTCGCGGCGAAATCGCACAAATAGATAGCAGCTATCGCGAAATCCTCGCTATCCATCAATATGCTCCTGGTGTCAGCCGCTTACTGGGCGAGTTTATGGCTGCGGCGGTGCTGCTGGCGACAACCCTCAAGTTTGAGGGCAAATTAGTGTTGCAAGTGCGCTCAGAAGGTCAAATTCCATTACTAATGGTGGAATGCGACAGCCAACTGCGACTGCGTGCCATCGCCAGGGGTGCTCAGGAAGCCACCTCAGATCGCTTTGACCAATTGCTGACGGGTGGCCAACTGGCAATTACCATCGACCCCGTCAAAGGCCAGCGCTATCAAGGTATTGCTTTGCTGAGCGACGACTCACTCGCCAGCAGCCTGGACGCCTATTTCAAGCAATCAGAGCAGTTGGGGACCCGTTTTTGGCTCGCCTGCGACGGCGAGTCGGCCGCGGGCATGATACTTCAGCAGTTACCGGCGCAAATAGTAGCCGACAGCAACGACAGAAATAGCCAATGGCAACACGTCACCACTCTCGCGAGCACACTCAAAGACGAGGAGTTACTCAATCTGTCGGCACCTGAGTTAGCCCACCGCCTTTACCATGAAGACCCGCTGAGACTATTTGACACCCAACCTTTGCGTTTTCAGTGCAATTGTTCCCGGGACCGTACTTTCAATGCTCTCAAATCGTTGCCAGTTAGCGAAGTCAGTGAGCTATTGGAAGAACTGGGCAGCATCACCATGGATTGTGAGTTCTGTAACCAGCAGTACCGGTATGTCGAGCAAGACCTGCGGGACATTCTTGAACCTGATGGCCCAAGCACATTACATTAGTCTTATTTATAGTGAGAATAAAACAAATCATACCGCAGACGTTTCGCAATGGTTCACGATTCTGACATAATTGGCGCCCTAAAATAGCCGCAATGTTGGCCATAGCCGGATGCTTTGGCTAAAAAAAACAGGACACACAATGACCGCAACCGCACCGACCGCCCTGGAATACCTGGACCTGGCGCCCTCTCGCTTGATTGAAGAAGCCCTGACGCGAGGCGAGGCCACGCTGACGGACACTGGCGCCCTGCTGGTAACAACCGGGAAGCGCACCGGGCGCTCTCCGGCCGACCGTTTCACCGTCAAGGAACCCAGCACCGAGGATTCCATCGATTGGGGTAGCGTGAATCGCCCCTTTGACCCGGACAAGTTCGATGCCCTGTGGGATCGGGTAGAGGCCTATTTAGCTGAAAGAGATCGCTTCGTGTCTCACCTTCACGTCGGCGCCCACGCTGATCACTATATTCCGGTGAAGACAACCACCGAGACTGCGTGGCAAAACCTGTTTGGCCGCAATATGTTTATCCGCCCGAACAGCTACAACACCGGGCGCAAGGAAGAATGGAATATCCTGAACGTTGCCAGCTTCGAATGCGTCCCTGAGCGGGACGGGACTAACTCCGAGGGCGTGGTTATTGTCAACTTTGCTCAACGCAAAGTATTGCTGGCGGGTATGCGCTATGCAGGCGAAATGAAAAAGTCCATGTTCGCCGTGCAAAATTTCCTACTGCCGGAAAAAGATGTCATGCCTATGCATTGCTCGGCGAATGTAAGCGAAGAGGGCGAGACCACCTTGTTCTTCGGTCTCTCTGGCACGGGCAAGACGACCTTGTCGGCTGATCCGGCTATGTATCTGGTTGGCGATGACGAACATGGCTGGGCCAAAGGTTCGGTGTTTAATCTGGAAGGTGGTTGCTACGCTAAAACCATCAACCTGTCGCAAAAAAACGAACCCATAATCTGGGACGCTATTCGCTTTGGTGCAATCGTCGAGAACGTTGTAGTCGATGGCAAGCGCCACGCTGACTACGATGATACCTCCCTGACCGAAAATGGTCGCTGCTGCTATCCTCTGGAACACGTGGACAAGCGCACTGACACCAATGCGGGGGGCGAGCCCAAATGTGTGATTTTCCTGACCTGTGACGTTACCGGTGTACTCCCTCCTGTCTCCATACTTTCCAAAGAAGCGGCTGCCTTTCACTTCCTGTCAGGTTACACCGCTCGCGTCGGTTCTACAGAAGTTGGAGCAGAGGCTGGTATCCACCCCACCTTTTCTACCTGTTTTGGAGCGCCTTTTATGCCCCGTCCTGCTGGCGACTATGCTGAGCTGCTGATGAAGCGCGTTGAAGACTTCGACTCACAAGTTTATCTGGTTAATACCGGCTGGACGGGGGGCTCTGGCGCGCCCGACGGCACTGGCGCTCGCTTCCCTATTCCCGTGACCAGGGCAATCGTCCACGCCTGCCAGAGCGGCGCGCTGCTCAATGCTGATACCGGGCACCTGGATATCCTCAACCTGGACTTCCCCACCGAAATTCCAGGCGTTGATGCCAAGTATGTCAATCCGCGTGCTTCATGGGGCGGCGAAGCGGCTTACGACGAGCAAGCTGCCAAGCTGGCGGCACTGTTCGCTGAGAACATCAAAAACTTCGATGTCTCAGACGCCATTGTGGCAGCGGGCCCCAACGCCGGCTAAACCAAACCCAGCGACAATTTGCAGGGGCCCGTTGGGCCCCTTTTTGTTGGTAGGGTCCTTATCGCGAAAATTTCGACCTCTTTTAGTATGTTTATTCTAATTTTATTTCGTAATCTGCCTCCATTGGCGGGATATACCGCCGCATTTTGAACTTTAGGAGTGAGACCATGGCTGAGCAAATTAGCATTGATGAAGCTGTAAAAACTGTAAAGAAAACTGCCAAGAAGGCTGCCCCCAAGCGCAAGGCCCCTGCCAAGCGTAAGGCCGTTGCCAAGAAGGCTCCTGCTAAAAAGACTGCTGCCAAGCGCAAGCCTGCTGCCAAGAAAACTGCAGCCAAGAAGGCCACTCCTGATTTCGCTGCCAAAGCGAAGGAAAACGGCCGCAATGCTTTCCTGGCCAGCCTCGGCTTCTACGGCAAGGCATACGACCAGGTGCAAGACCAGTTCACCAGCCTTCAGGACCAGCTGGAAGAGCGTCGCAAGAAAGCTGAAAAAGCTTACAAAGAGCTAGTAAAGCGCGGCCAGAAAGTTGAGAAGGAAGCCAAGAAGGCTGTCGACGATATTGAACTGCCCAAGTTTGAGCTGGAAAGCCTGACTGACCGCAAGAAGCTGGACAAGCAACTGGACAAGGCCAAGGCGCGCTTTGAAGAGTTGAAGGGTTCAGTAAGCTTCAAAACCGCTGCTTAACCAAGTAGCGGTCCCATCCAGGACCACTTATCCCTGCACGTCAGGGGTTTTTTAGGGGCTACTTTGTAGCCCCTTTTTTTATGCCCGGTTCAACCCCGTCTCGCAAACTCATCCCCATTCTGATTTAATCACTGGCCACCCATACCACGCTGCAGGGTAGAACCATGAGTGACGATAAGAGCAAAGTTACTGACAAAGCGGGCGAAATAGCAAAGAACATCTGGCTCGCTGGCGTTGGCGCTTACGGCAGGGCCGTAGACGAAGCGCAAACTAATTTAAAGAAAGCCACCCCAACACCTCCCAAACTTTTCCGTGACCTTGTCAAAGCAGGCTCTGCCCTCGAGGAAGAGGCTACCGGTGCAAGAGATGCAGCACTTAGTTCGGTTGAGGAGCGTATTTCCCAAGTGCGAGAGAACTTCCACATGCAGCGACTTGCGCGCATCGAGGACCTGGAAGGACTCCACAGTAAAGTTGACAAGCTGACTCGCAAAGTCGATGCACTTACCCGGCTAATGAAAGAACAGCAAGCTGTCAGCAAACCGGCAGTAAAAAAGAAGCCGGCCACAAAGAAAAAAGCCGCCGCTCGAACAGCCCCCCGAAAAAAAGCCGCTGCAAAAGCAAGCACCAAATCCGGCAAGTAGAAGGTCTAACCAAGCTTAATGAAAACCCGGGATCGCATTCTCCATACCAGCCTGCAGCTGTTTAATGAAGAGGGTGAAGAGCAGACCACGACCGTTGATATTGCCAATGAAATGGACATCAGCCCGGGCAATCTTTATTACCACTTCAAAGGCAAAGACCAGATTATTGCTGAGATTTTTCATCAATACGAAGTTGCCCTGTCAGGCACTTTGACAGCACCGATTGAGCGCCCCCTCAGTTCCCCCGGAAACGTGGAGGAGAACTGGTACTATCTCTACGTCGTTCTGGAAGAGATGTATCAATACCGTTTCTTTTATCACAACCTCGACAATATCCTGCAGCGATACCCGGAAATTCGCCGTCATTTCAAACGTTTAATCCAGCTCAAGCGCGCCACGCTTTATGCCATTTGCCAGACATTGATACAGCAATCGGTGATAGACACCGGCGAACAGCAGTTGCTGGGACTGGTAGACAACATGACCCTGAATCTTACTTTCTGGCTGAGCTATGACCAACTGCTGCACGACCAGCGTGACCCATCTGTGTCTATCCACCAGGGCGTACTTCAACTGCTGACCATGGTCGCCCCTTATCTGGGCGATGATCAATTAAGCTTCTACCGCGATTGCGAAGCAATTTATGCCAGCATGCTCGAGGAAGCAGGCTAAGGCTTTCTCAATAGCATGACATCGGCACCGAATCTCTCCAGTTCAGCGTCATTGAGCTCTGCCCACCAACGCCACGTCTGCTCACTAAAAAAACAAACATGGGTCAAATCATTTTTATAGTGCCAACCGGCAAAGGCCTGCACATCCAACACCAATTTGGTCATGATCCCGAGATAACCGCCGGGCTCGAGTCGCTGCCAAAGTGCAGCCAGCTCACTGCCGGGCCTATGCAGATGCTCAACCACTTCAGTGGCGGTAATAAACTGGTATGACTTCTCAAGCACTGCCTCTTTCGGGTAAAAAAATACGTCGTACAACTGCATTTGGCAGCCCGCCTCCGTCAGCATAGTCGCCAGAGCGGGACCCGGGCCGCAGCCAAAATCCAGACCCCTGGCACCCTCGGGTATCCGCTCAAGCAAAGGCGTTGTCAAACGGGACAAAAAGCCCCTGTAGCCCTCGTCATAAACCTCGTTCTGATGCAGGTCATACTCTGCCTTTTCTTCTGCAGGCGGCAGGTAATCCTTGGGCGTGACAAACACCAATGCACACTGGCAGCAGCGCAGATACTCCCTGCGAGCGTCTCGGTAAAACGGATCTATTTGTCGGTGATCGCAAAGAGGACAGTGCAATGAGCCGTTCATCTGCTATATTCCGTGTTCAATTTCAAACTCAAACATGAGGATAGTCTAATGACCATACAGGTTGGTGATTCAATTCCACAATCTACGCTTAAAAATATGAGCGCTGAGGGCCCACAGGATCTCGCTACTGCCGACATTTTCGCCGGTAAAAAAGTACTGCTTTTCGCTGTTCCCGGTGCCTTTACACCCGGCTGCTCCATCACTCACATGCCCGGCTATGTGGTCAATGCTGACAAGATCAAAGCGGCTGGCGTAGACACCATCGCCTGTATGTCGGTGAACGACGTTTTTGTCATGGGTGCCTGGGGCCAGGCCCAAAACGCTGAAGAAATTCTGATGCTGGCTGACGGCATGGGTGAATTCACCGCAGCACTCGGTCTGGAATTGGACGGCAGCGCTTTCGGACTCGGTACACGCTCACAGCGCTTCGCCCTGATCGCCGAAGATGGCGTCATCAAACACCTGAACGTTGAGCCTGGAGCCGGGGTAGACGTCAGCTCCGCCGAAACAATGATGGCCCTGCTTTAAGCTATTTTACCGCGGGGACGGTTTCCACCGTTCCCGCCAATCGTTTTCTGTCTGCATCCGTTGCCGGATTCCCGGTCTCGTAGAAGTATTTCATCCCCGCCGCTATCTGAAGCAATTGCTTGCGCATAACTGGCAACATCATCGAGCGACCCAGAAACTTTCCAATCCCGCCCCAGGGCATAGCGAAACGCAGGGTCAATTCAATACGCGTTTGCTCCAGAGACTGCTCACTGAGCAGGTAATCAAACTCCGCCAACTGGAAGGGTGGCATCGGTTGCGCACCCTTGTGGAGTTTAATGGTGAACCCCTGCCCCTCGTTCCATTGAACAATGGTCTCCTCAATATATTTGCTGCCAGTGTATACATGTCGATGAGCACCTAAACCTGACCTCACTGTTGATACAATTTTGGTGCGAGTCAGCTTGGGCACGTAGTTATGCGCCAGAGAGAAGTCCTGCAGCTTCTCCCATGCTTGGCCCACCGGCACATCCACCAGCACAGACACCGAAGCTTGCTGGGTGTTGAGGTCATTCATCGCCCGATTCCACCATCAAACTTCCCGCCGCAATAGAAAAAACGCAGTAGGCCAGAAAATAGTAGAAACCCACTTCCAGCTCCGAACTCATGGTCAGCATGTCACCCATTTGCCCGGATGCACTGCCCGCCATGTAGGCGACCAACATAGCCATGACAAACACATCTGCCATCGACCATTTACTGAGCCTGGCATTGAGCCACCACAAGGGCGCACGCCACTGTGACTTGGGCAAGACTAAAGCAGTTGCCTGCAAGCACAACTTCAACAAGGGGATAATCACACTAAAAAATACGATCAGGAATGCCACCGGCAAATTCCCGGTAGTGGCAAGTTCATTAACCGTTCCCCAAATGGAACGGGTGGTTTGATAGGCGGTAATCTGGCCCTCCATCTGATCAAAGCCCAGAAAGCTGGAGAACATGGAGAGCATCTGTCGAGTCTGGGGGTCTGCGTCCTCACCAGCGACCATGTCGATACCTAACTCAGCCACCATAGATTTTTCCAGGGTACCCGTCAGCGTCATCACTGGCTGGGTAACCCCCGGATAAAGTAAAGCGACCGACACTACAATCAGCAGTAAGACCAGCAGGCGACGTTGCATCGACATGACATTGTTCCTCAATTAAAGGGCTGAATCATACCCCAACCCGGACTCAGGTGAGCTGCAGGTAACAGACCAGGGTAATAATCGCTGCTCCCAGAAAATTCAACGCAACGCCCTCCCTGGCCATACGAGCAACACTGAACATACCGCTGCCATAGACCACCGAGTTAGGCGCGGTAGCCACCGGCAACATAAAAGCGCAACTGGCGCTCATGGCCGCAGGCACCATCAGTACTTCCGGGGCAATACCGGCAGTCAGAGCGGCCGCAGCCAGCACCGGCATCAACAGCGAGGTGCTGGCCGTGTTCGAGGTCGTCTCTGTCATAAAAGTAACTATCAGAGCGATAAGCAATATCAGCAGGTAGATAGGCAAACTGGCGAGGGTGCCAAACATCCCCCCCAACAACTCGCTCAGGCCTGAGCTGACAAAACCTTTTGCCAGGCAAATACCGCCTCCAAACAGCAGTAATACGCCCCAGGGAATAGTGACCGCCCGCTCCCAACTGAGCAAACGTTCGCCTTTCCCATTTGGCAGTAGAAACATCAGCACCACCGCCAGCAAAGCCACCGAGGCATCGTTAGCCTGTGGCAGGTTTAGCAAGGTTTTCCAGCCTCCGAAAGGTTCACTGCGGGTAATCCAGGCCAAAGCCGTGAGACCGAACACCAGCATCACCCGCTTCTCTTCCGTACGCCAGGCGCCGACTTCCGGCAAAGTCACTGCAATATCGCCACGAATATTTCGAGTCAGGATGAACGCCATTGCCGGCACCATGAGCACCACCACTGGCAGAGCCCAACCCATCCAGGTGGTGAAACTAATCGTCCGCCCCGTCGTTTCCTCAAAGACCTGCATAAAAATCAAATTGGGCGGGGTGCCAATGGGAGTGCCCAAGCCACCCACACTGGCCGCATACGCCACGCCCAGCAATAGCGGCGCCGCCAGCTTCTGTTTGTCTGGAGACGCCTCCAGTACCGCCAACACCACCGGCAGTAACATCAGCGTCGTGGCCGTATTGGAGATCCACATACTGAGCACCGCTGCGGCAACCATAAACCCCATGACCAGGCGCAGGCCATTGTGCGCGCCGAACAGATTGACCATGCCAATAGCTATGCGTCGATGTGCGCCTGAATGTTCCATTGCCTGTGACAATAAAAACCCACCAAGCAGCAGTAGAATGAGTGGTGAACCGTAAGCCTGACCCACTTCAGCGGGGGTAATCACCCCCAGTAGCGGCAGCACTGCCAACGGTAACAGGGAGGTCACCGGAATCGGTATAGGCTCAAGCACCCACCAAACCACGCACAGTACAGCGACAAATCCCACCACGGCGATATCACCGCCATGTCCGGCTTGGCTGAGCCCATAGGCGGCCGCAGATGCCAGCCCCAGGCCCGCCCAAATTGCCCAGTCACGCATCCGAACCAGCCCTCAGAAACATGTTCCCTAACTCACCGACAATGAGCTCTGCTAGCGACGTTTTCATTGTACGTACCCAGTTAATCGTTTTTTCCATCCCATTGACCCGATCTACTCGCCCTGCCCCGGGCAGTGATAGAGAATCCTGTCCCATGACCCTCTTCCTGTAAAGCCCCACCGCTAGCTTTGGCAGACATCAACGAATACACTGGCGCCATGAAAAGCACCCTCCCTAACACGTTAATCGACCAGTTCCAGCGGCGCGTCACCTACTTACGCCTGTCGGTCACCGACCGTTGTGACTTCCGCTGTGTTTACTGCATGGCCGAGGATATGGAATTCGTGCCCAAGGCGGAGGTACTTTCCCTGGAGGAGCTCTACCAGGTAGCCCGAGCATTCACTGAGTTGGGCGTGGGCAAAATACGCCTCACCGGAGGAGAACCGCTGATTCGCAACAACGTCATGTCGCTCATTAAGCGCATGGGGGAATTACCGGGACTGGATCAGTTGGCGATAACCACCAATGGCTCACAGCTGCAGCGTCTGGCACCTGAGCTGAAAGCGAGCGGTGTGCAGAGGGTCAACATCAGCCTGGATAGCCTGAATCCGCGAAAATTCCGCCACCTGACCCGGCATGGCAACCTGGACCAGGTCATTGCAGGCATTGATGCTGCGGTGGCAGCAGGATTCAAAGGCATTAAGATCAACGCGGTAGTTTTAAAGGGTCGCAATGAAGGCGAAGTCGTCGAATTGGTAAAGTTTGCCCGCCAACGGGAAATCGACATCGCATTCATCGAGGAAATGCCCCTGGGGCTGATCGATGATCATGACCGGGTCCTCACCTTTTGCAGTAGCGAAGAGTTACAAGACATTATCGCTGCCAGTTTCCCATTGCACCCTGAAGGTGATCCTCAAGGCTTCAGCGGCCCCGCCCGCTTTTACAGCATGACTGACAGTGCCTCCCGGGTCGGTTTCATCTCACCCCACAGCAATAACTTCTGTCATCTTTGCAATAGAGTGCGGGTCACGGTGGAAGGACGCCTGTTACTGTGCCTTGGCAATGAGCACTCCATCGATCTGCGGGAAATCTTGCGCGGGGACGACTACAGCCTGGAAAAACTCAAATGGGCCATTGTTAATGCGATGGATATCAAACCCGAGCGCCACTACTTCGACAACAGTGAAGCCCCACAAATTGTTCGCTTTATGAACATGACGGGTGGCTAGTACCCGTCACCCGATCACTGGCGTACAATGTCGGCCAGCCAAAAAGGAACCGACCCAACGTGCACAATCAGGATTTCCCCCAACTCGCCTCAGTCGAGAGCATCAAAGAAGGCTTTGAATCCTTCGGCTATATTTGCTCAGACAAGATCGCCACTGCGGTCTTTCTCGCCTTCCAGTTGCGCAAGCCCATACTGGTGGAGGGTCCACCAGGCGTCGGTAAAACAGAACTGGCCAAAACCACATCACAACTACTCGAAACACCGCTGATTCGGCTCCAGTGTTACGAGGGGCTGGATGAGGCGAAAGCACTGTATGAATGGAAGTACGGTAAGCAGCTGCTTTACACCCAGGTGCTCAAGGAAAAGCTGGGTGACCTGTTGCAAGGCACCCACGACCTTGCTGAATCAGTGGAAAGACTGCATCAATTTGGCGACATCTTTTACTCTGAGGAATTTCTCGAGCCGCGGCCACTGCTCAAAGCCATGCAACAAGAGCGTGGGGCCATTCTGCTGATCGATGAGGTAGATAAGTCCGACTACGAATTTGAATCACTGCTGCTGGAAATACTCTCGGACTACCAGATTTCCATACCCGAAATTGGCACTGTAAAAGCGCGCACCACGCCCATGGTATTCCTCACCAGCAACAATACTCGGGACCTTTCCGATGCGCTCAAGCGCCGCTGCCTGCATCTGTATATTCCATTTCCCACCGTGGAACTGGAGGAGAGGATTATACGTAGCAGAGTGCCCGACGTAGATGAAAAACTGCGCCACCAGCTAGTGGAGTTTGTTCACTCCCTGCGTCAAATGGATTTAAAAAAGATACCGGCGATTTCTGAAACGATCGACTGGGCTCGAAGTCTCCTCCTGCTACATGCAGACAAATTGGACGAGGAGCTAGTGCGCAGCACACTCAACGTGCTACTCAAGTTCGAGGATGATATCGACGCCACAGATAGCGAGCTGCGCCAGCTGATTCGCGATACCACCAGGGATTAAAGATGCCGGACAGCCTGGTCAGTTTCATCCAGGTCCTGCGCACTCACGATGTGCGTATCTCGCCTGCTGAGACTCTGGATGCGATGCATGTCGCTACTACCCTGGGTTACAGCGATCGCACTTTGCTGCGGGATGGCCTGGGCATGACCCTGGCCAAGACACCAGAAGAAGAAGCAATCTTCCTACAATGCTTTGATCGATTTTTTGATCGTCAACTCGCAGATTTCTCCGAAGAGCAACAGCCAGACGAACAGTCCGCGGTCGAGGACAATGAAACCGATACTGCCAGCACTCCCGATCAAGATAGCAGCGAATCAGACACCACGAGTGAATCATCACCGCTGGAAGAGGCCGCCCAGAGCGATCCCTCACTGGAAGAGCTAATGCAATCCGAGCTGATGCAGGCACTGGTGAATAACGATCGCAACGCTCTCAGCTTGGCCATGACCAAAGCGGGAGAAGCGGCCGGCCTGCAACAGATTCAGATGTTCACCCAGAAGGGACAGTTCACCAGGAAAATTCTGGATGCGATGGGTGAAGAACAGATCCGCAAGTCTGTCATCGAGTTGGAGCGCGCCGACAGTCCCGCTCTATCCGAGCTTCAGCGCTATCGAGACATATTGCGAGAACAAGTCAGAGATCACGTAGAGAGCCAGTACCTGCTGCACGCCCAGGGGAAGACCCAGCAGTTCATGGAAGACGTGCTCAGTAAAACCCGGCTCAGTAATATCGAACATACCTATCTGCATCGGGTACACGACCTGGTGCGTAAAATGGCCAAAAAGCTGGCGGCCCGGCACTCCCACAAACGCCGCGAATACCGGCGTGGTCAATTAAACATGCCTCGCACCATGCGTGCCGGAATCGCCAACGATGGGCTGATGTTCGATGTTCACTGGCGCAGGACCCGAAAGGAGAAACCACAGATACTCGCCGTTTGTGATGTCAGTGGTTCGGTCGCAGCCTACGCCAAGTTTTTACTACTGTTTCTTTACAGCCTGCAGGACGTTCTGCCCCGCGTGCGCAGCTTCGCTTTTTCCAGCAACCTGGGGGAGGTAAGCGAACTTTTCGAGCAGTACCCCGTGGAAAAAGCGATTGAGCTGGTGAACTGGAAATACGGCGGAGCCACAGATTATGGTACTGCCCTGACGGATTTTGCCAACCTGGCACTGGATGATATCAACAGCAACACCACGGTTATCATCCTCGGCGATGCTCGCAACAATAAGGGCGACCCAAAACTGGAGATTATGCAGAGTATTTACCAGCGCTCGCGCCAGGTCATCTGGCTTAACCCTGAGTCGCGCCGCGCCTGGGCCACAGGCGACTCGGAAATGCAACGCTATCAAAGCGCCTGTCATTTTGCAGCTGAATGCAATAATCTAAAGCAGTTGGAACGCATCATAGACCAACTCCTCAAAAGCACCCGATAAAACGATGGCCTACTACTGCAAGGATTGCAGCTACCTCGGTAAAACAAGTGGTCACGGCGGACAGTGCGCCGCTTGTGGCTCTTTTAATTTGTCCGCAAGACGTCTGCAGCCCACGGAAAAAAAAGGACCCTCGAAGTGGCATAAGATTGCCCTGGTGAGTTCATGGTCGCTGCTCTTTGTGTTAATCATCTGGAAACTGATCCACTGAAACTGTCAAAAGAACAATTCCCGCTTGCCGTATCTCTGCAGCCCCTGGTACTAGAGAGCTTTGCCGATCCTGCTGTTTCTTCACAGGGTGGACAGGCCATGCCCAGGGATGACCTGATTGGATACATTCGTGCCAACGATAAGCACGAACTTGACCCGCTTGAGGCCGTGCTGACACAAACCGACCTGATCGGAGACCCGGCGTTGCCGATACCGGAAGACAGCGCTGCATTGGCCTGGATTGGCTCGGCCTATAAATACTGGGAAACAAATCACCCGTTGGATGAAACTCTCGCGGCTCAGCTGCGGCGCCTCAAATCGGTACTGGCCTTAATGGCCCTGGCTGATCCTCAGTTTTACACGCCTGGGATCCATCCCCTGCATCAGGCCATGGACGCGCTACAAGAGGTGGCAGTTGGCTGGCAGGATGGGTTAGGCAGAGCAGGCGAGCCGGTGCAGAAACTTTTCGAACAAACGGTAAACGATTCCCTGGCCAGTCTTGAAGAGAACGGCGCCGGCCTGATGGCAATACTCAGCGCAGCCACCGAGTCAGCCCAGCGTCTGCAGGCTCGCCAGCAAAGGATGAGTAAACGTGCCGCTGACGTGGAACGCGGTCAGTTGCGAGCGGCTCGTGCCAGAATCAATGCGGCCCAGATGATTAACAACGAAATTGCCCGCTTCCCAATACCTGCAGAAATCGGTAGCTTTCTCACGGGCCCCTGGTATGAAAGCGCACAGCTGGTGTTGCTTAAATTTGGCGACAGATCTGACCAATGGAAGCAGCTTGCGGAAACGACTACTGGACTAATACATTCTCTGCGGCCCGTCGAAAGTGGAAACCCTGCGCTGGAATCGGCATCTGCAATCAGCAATGGATTAAAACAATGGCTACTCAGCCTGCAGCATGACGAGCAGGCTTGCGAGCAGGCCATCAGTATCATCGAATACACCTTTTTACGCGTGGCTCGTGGCGAAGACCTAGAGAGAACCCAGAGTAGCCCTATTCCTGTAGCCGAAAAAGCGAGGGTTTCTGGAGATCAGACTACCCATCTGGAGGACATCGCAATCGGGCAGTGGTTTCAGGTGGACGCCCGCAAAGGCGGCACACTGCGAATACAGCTGGCCATGATGCAAGAAGACGAACAGCGACTGCTATTTTGCAACCAGGCCGGAGCAAAGGTTCAGTCATTGGACTACACCAGCTTCGCCAAGCTATTGGAAGATAAAAAAGCGACGCGCCTGCTGTCCGACGCCAGTTTTAGCCGCGCTTTGGCGGCGGTAGTCAACATAGATACTCAGGAAGCACTGGCCCAATTGACAGGGGTCACTATTCCCGGGCAAGAGCGCGAAACAAGTGCCACCCTCTCCGAGCCGAATCTCGGGACAGAATTACCGCGCTTAAAGATTGAAAGTGAGGAGCCTACTGCACCAGACCTGCCAGACTCCGGCGTACCCGATCTGCCCATGGGCACATGGTTGGGCTTTCACGATGTGGACCCCCCACTACTGGCAAAACTCGCACTACACGACAAAGTCCGTCGCCTCTTCATATTCGTTAATCGCAAGGGAATCGAACAACGCAGACTGCAAGAAAACGAGTATCTGGCGCTACTTCAGGACGGCGAAGTTGACATTCTGGAGACAAAAACCAATTTCCGCGAGCAGGTTGAACGTGCTCGCGAGCGCATGAAACGACACCAGACTTAGGGAGAATGCTGGTGGCACTAGATAGGAAGCATTTGCGACTTCCGGCTGAAGTTGGCGTGTTTATTGAACTCGACGCGACAGTAGCTGGCGGGCCTTGCCCTGTTGCCGGCAGAGCATTCAGACATCGGCCGCTGGATTAAATTTATAGCCGAACTCGAGTAAGGGAGTCAGAACAGCCGGTCTTCCTCTTCTTCAATCACCTCAAGAGTCAGGTCCATGCTGCTGCCAAACACCGGTGGTGGCGATAGTACCGGCTCCTGAGCCTGTTCTGGCTCCTGGCCATCGACTTCGTCCACAGGAGGCGACTCCTGAAGCGCATCAGTTTCTGCTGCCAATGGTCCGGCCGGCGGCGTGACGTCCTCGCTTTCATCTCCGGTGGCAAACTTGATCTTGAGGCGAACATTGTTCGGTGAGTCGGCATTTCGCAATGCCTCATCCTCGCTGATCAGGCCATCCATATACAGCTCAAACAGGGCCGTATCGAAGGTTTTCATGCCCGCATTTTCAGACTTCTGCATGACTTCCTTGATGCCGTCTATCTGGCCGCGAAGGATGAGATCCGTCACTCTGGGCGTACCCAAAAGCACCTCGATAGCGGCGCAGCGCTTGCCGTCTACGGTCGGCACCAGGCGCTGAGACACAAACGCCTGCAGGTTGAGGGACAAGTCCATCAGCAGTTGCTGCTTACGCTCCTCGGGGAAGAAGTTGATAATACGATCCAGCGCCTGGTTGGCGTTATTAGCGTGCAGCGTGGAAATGCAAAGATGCCCGGTTTCGGCGAAAGCAATGGCATGCTCCATGGTTTCCCTATCTCTAATCTCACCGATGAGAATCACATCGGGAGCCTGACGCAGCGTGTTTTTCAGCGCGTTGTGCCAGCTGCGCGTATCTACGCCCACTTCCCGTTGGTTGATAATCGATTTCTTGTGGCTGTGTACATACTCCACCGGGTCTTCGATAGTGACGATATGACCGCTGCTATTGGCATTACGATAATCGATCAATGCCGCCAGGGAGGTCGATTTACCCGAACCGGTTGCACCTACGAACAGCACCAGGCCGCGCTTGCGCATCATGACTTCGGGTAAAATATCCGGGAGCCGCAGATCCTGCCACTTTGGGATATCAGCGACAATGTTGCGACAAACCATGGCCACTTCATTGCGCTGGAGGAAAATGTTCACTCGAAACCGCCCAAAGCCCGCGATAGAGGTGGCGAGGTTCATTTCCAACTCTTTCTCAAACTCCGCCTGCTGGGTAGTATCCATGACTTCGTAAGCGATTTCCTTTATTTCACCCGGGCGCAGGATGTCACTATCGATGGGGCGCAATTCGCCATTAAATTTGGCACAGGGCGGTGCTCCCGTGCTGAGATAGAGGTCAGATCCTTCCTCGGTTGCCAGGTGTTTGAGCCATTCAGTGATTCTCAACGCATTTTCCCCTTGTAGTCCTATCATCCATGAGCGGGCCGCCTAAACAGAGCAACTGCGCTACCCCAATACTCTAGCAGCTTGCGAATCACTCTCCTATAGCCGAGGTTAGACATTAGTCAATATGGCACTTACTATCCGACCGTATGGTCGATGGAAATGGAGAGTTGCGGTGAAAGAGGAACGCCCCACGCCCCTGGTTGAAGATCTGGACGGCACCCGCACGAAGCTGGAAGGCTGGTTTAGCGAGCGCCGTGACACTGCGATTACCATCACCGGCCTGGACATCCCCGAGGGCACGGGCATGTCAAACGTCACTTTACTTTTTGATATTCACTGGCAGCAGGATGGGCGAAACCATTCACAATCTTGCGTCGCCAGGCTGCAGCCTGAAATCGAGCGGCCTGTATTTCCCAGTTATGACCTTATCGAGCAATACCACGTAATGGAGGCAGTAGGTCGCCACAGTGACATTCCAGTGCCCACCCTGCTCGGCCTTGAGGCCGACCCTGGGTTGCTTGGGGTTCAGTTTTACATCATGGAGTACACAGCCGGGCGAATTCCATCCGATATGCCTCCTTACAATATGGATGGCTGGATGATGCACGAGACCAGCGAAGCGCAGCGCGAGGTCATGTGGCGCTCAGCAGTGGATGTGATGTCCCGCTACCACAAGCTGGACCACAAAGTACTGGGATACCAAGCGATCGCTGAGGGCGACACACCACTGCAGCAGCAACTGGCGTATTGGCAGGAATATCACGATTGGGCAATGGAAGGCACGCACCACAAAATAGGCGCAGCGGCGCTCCACTGGCTACAGGCCAACAAACCGGAAAACGAACCCACCGTATTGTGCTGGGGGGACTCTCGGATCGGTAACATCATTTTCAGTGAGAACCTCGAAAATGTGGCCGCAGTGCTGGATTGGGAGATGGCGGTTATGGGTAATCCCGTGCAGGACATCGCCTGGTTCAACTTTATCGATTCCGCCTTTGCCGAGGGCCTGGGCGCGCCCAGATTACCGGGGCTGCCCTCCTACGAGGACACTGTTGCCCAGTGGCAACAGGCCTCGGGACATTCAGCCCGTGACTATGATTATTACGTGGTATTCGCCGCGATGCGCTACGGCCTGATTCTGTCCCGAATCATGCTCGCCACCGACCAGGCAGATCAAGTACAGGAAAACTTCGCCAGCTTATTGCTAAAGAAACACCTACAGCGCGTGGGAGCGCTGTCATCAATGTAAGGACTTATCTAACCTGTGCTCGTGAAACACATATTCGAACACCTCGCGATAGTTACGGGCAAAATGTACATTGATGCCATCACGCAAGTACTCGGGTAATTCTTCAAAGTCCTTCCGATTGGCATGGGGCAGAATCAGCTCCATGATTTTGCTGCGGCGAGCAGCGATCACCTTTTCGCGAATACCCCCCACCGGCAACACCTGACCCGTCAGAGTCAGCTCACCGGTCATCGCCAGCGGTCGCTTGATGCGTTCCTTGCGTGCCAGCGATACCAATGCAGTGGCCATGGTAATGCCCGCGCTGGGGCCGTCTTTTGGTGTCGCCCCTTCCGGCACGTGCAAATGCACCATACTCATATCAAAGAAGTCCCGATCGCAGCCGTAATCCTTGAGATGTCCGATCACGTAACTGTAGGCAATTTCCGCAGATTCACGCATCACCTCTCCCAGGCGACCGGTGAGTTTGAAGCCCCGGTTAAGGGTATGAATTTGTGAGGACTCAATGGCAAGGGTTGCGCCACCCATGGAAGTCCACGCCAAACCCGTTGCAACACCAAGACCGCGCAGGGGTTTATCCGGACTGAACGGGGGCCTGCCCAGTAAATCATCAACATCCTTCTTGGCCACCCGCATTTTTTCGGTATCCGTATCCAGCATCCGCACAATTGATTTACGCATAATGCGGGCAATCTGCTTCTCCAATGAGCGCACGCCGGCCTCACGGCAATAGGAATCGATAACGTACTTCAGGCCCGCATCGTTAACCTTGAGCTGATCCTCGCTCAGACCATGGCGTTGCAACTGCTTGGGCCACAGATGCTTGCGGGCAATGGACAACTTCTCTTCTGCCACGTAACCCGACAGCCGGGTGATTTCCATTCGATCCAGCAGCGGACCGGGAATAGTGTCCAGCTGGTTGGCCGTGCAAATAAACAAGACTTTGGAAAGGTCTACCCGCAGGTCCAGGTAATGATCCAGAAACTCACTGTTTTGCTCCGGATCCAGAACTTCCAGCAAAGCCGAAGCCGGGTCGCCCTGGAAAGACGCGCCAATTTTGTCAATTTCGTCCAGCATGATCACAGGATTGGCAACCTGTACTTCTTTCAGGGCCTGGACAAACTTACCCGGCATTGCGCCAATATAGGTGCGGCGATGCCCTTTAATCTCAGCTTCGTCGCGCATGCCACCCAGGCTGAAACGATAAAACTCGCGGCCCAGCGCATCAGCAACTGAGCGTCCTATGCTGGTTTTACCCACCCCCGGCGGGCCGACTAAAAGCAGGATCGAACCAGCTATCTCGCCCTTGAAAGAGCCCACAGCAAGAAATTCCAGAATGCGTTCCTTAACGTCGTCAAGGCCCTCATGATGTGCGTTAAGTACAGTGCGGGCATTTTTCAGCTCCAGGTTGTCCTCAGAGTGCACTCCCCAGGGTACCGATGTTGCCCAGTCCAGATAATTACGGGTTACCCCATACTCCGGCGACCCCGTTTCCAACACTGAAAGTTTGTTCATCTCTTCCTGAATACGTTTAGCCACCGCGGGCGGCAGTTCCATGCCAGCGATACGCTGTTCAAACATCTCCGAATCCGACGTGCGATCATCTTTAGAAATGCCCAGCTCTTTTTCAATGATTTTCAGCTGCTCGCGCAGGAAGAATTCCCGCTGCTGATCAGACACCTTCTCGTTTACCTGGCTGGTAATCTGTCCCTGAAGTTCTGCCACCTCTCGCTCTTTGCGCAGCAGGGTGAGTACTTTTTCTATTCGTGAAACCAAAGGCAAGGTGTCGAGTATTTCCTGCAATTGCTCACCAGAGGCGGTGGTCAGCGCAGCAGAAAAATCAGCCAACAAGCTCGGTTGGGTAGGGCTAAAATTGGCCAGGTACTGTTTGAGCTCCTCACTGTAAAGCGGGTTCAGGGGCAGTAACTCCTTGATCTCCTTGATCAACGCCATGGCGTAGGCCTTGATCTCATCGGACTCTTTGTCGCCCTGACTGCGCGGGTACTCGACCTGAGCCAGGTAGGGAGGTTTGTCACTTAACCAGCGCACAATCCGAAAACGTCGAACACCCTGGGCCAGAAACTGTCCTTCCTGGTCAGTGGCGACCGGCGGCTTGTGCAGGCGCACCACACAACCTATCTCCGGAAACTGGCGAGGATCAATTTCGCTGCCGCTCTCCTTCTGGGGGACATAAGACAAGCCAATCAGCCCGCTCCCGGACTCGCCCACACCTTTGAGTGTCTCTGCCCATTCCTGGGGGTTGATCGCCACCGGCTGAACCTGGCCCGGAAAAAAGGGCCGATTAGGTATAGGCATCAGATGGAGTGTGTCGGGCAGCACATCATCGGCTACCGCGGGCGGGCGAGTGCCCTCCTCTGGCGCCATTACTTCCGCCTCTACCACATCGTCTTGTTGGTCCATGCCGTGCCCTTCATTTGCGCTGCCAATGGTCCTTATATGCGGTCGCGGAAGAGATTTTCAAGCGCAGTGTCACTGCGCCCGGGGCTTGGAAGTATGTCAGCCAGCCAGAGTAACCCCAGGTTATAGACCACGGGAGAGAGGGACCATGTAGAGCCAAGGCGCCTTGAACAAGAGGCTGCCTGAAGCCGGCTAGAGAAGGGGTTATTCTTCCGTGGTTTGCTGTGGCGGGATGCCTGCGAATGGGAAACTGGCCACGTTGCCGCTGTCAGCAGGCTTGGTCTCAGAAATTTTCACCGCACCCTCCTTGTCCACTTCGTCAATGCGAATAATGGCCTGCAAGGGAATATAACTGCGGGTAACGCCGCTAAATTCATTCTTTAGCTTTTCTTCGCTGGGATCGACCAGAATCTGGGAGCGTTCACCGAAGACAAACTCCTCCACTTCGATAAAGCCCCACATATCGCTCTGATAAATCTGTCGGGCAAACACCTCAAAGACCTGGTTGCCGTTCTGGAAAATCACTTTATAAACGGGTTGAGCTGGCATGTTTTCCTCGTGCGATGGCGGATTAATCGTGCCCTGAGCAGCCACTGGATTTCAGGGGGCGGCAATATTACCACCATCAGCGGGAATTGCCAGCCCGAAAGCCGCGCCAGCTCTAGGTTTCGCGAGATCAACTCTGTATAATCCGCTGCCCTTTCGATGATGAAAGCGCCCGCGGCCTAAATCCGCAGGCCTAGAGGCACAGTGAGCAAGAAACTTTATATCAAAACCCATGGCTGCCAGATGAACGAATACGACTCCGCTCGTATGCGTGATTTGCTGGAGGACAGCCACGATCTGGTGCCCACCGAGAACCCCGAAGAAGCCGATGTGCTTTTGCTAAACACCTGTTCTATAAGGGAAAAAGCCCAGGAAAAGGTATTTCATCAGCTAGGGCGCTGGAAGCACCTGAAGCAAAAGAACCCGGACCTGATCATCGGCGTGGGTGGCTGCGTAGCCAGTCAGGAAGGGGAAGCTATCGGCAAGCGCGCCCCCTACGTGGACCTGGTGTTTGGCCCCCAGACGCTGCATCGCTTGCCTGAGATGATGGAACAGCGAGGTCCGGGGGGCACCTTGATTGTGGACGTCAGCTTCCCTGAAATAGAAAAATTCGACCGCCTTCCCGAGCCAAAGGTAGACGGCCCGACCGCATTCGTCTCCATCATGGAAGGCTGCTCCAAGTACTGCACCTTCTGCGTGGTGCCCTATACGCGCGGCGAAGAGGTGTCCCGCCCCCTGGACGATGTTATCGCTGAAATTGCTCATCTGGCGGGCAAAGGGGTGAAAGAAGTTAACCTACTGGGCCAAAACGTTAATGCTTATCGCGGCGACAGTCACGACGGCGAGATCGTCGATTTTGCTGAATTGCTGCACTATGTGGCAAAGATTCCCGGTATTGAGCGTATCCGCTACACCACCTCTCACCCGGTGGAATTTTCTGATGCGCTCATTAACGCCTATGCTGATATTCCGCAGCTGGTGAGCCACCTGCACCTGCCGGTTCAGAGTGGATCAGACAAGATACTGGCAGCCATGAAGCGCGGGCATACGGCCCTCGAATACAAGTCAAAAATCCGTCATCTGCGAAAAATTCGCCCGGATATCAGTATTTCCTCTGACTTTATTATTGGCTTTCCCGGTGAAACGGAGAAGGATTTTGCCGATACCATGAAGCTGATCGAAGACATTGGCTTCGACGTCTCCTTCAGCTTCATCTACAGCGCCCGCCCGGGCACACCCGCCTCAGATCTACCCGATGCCACCAGTGAAGACACCAAGAAACAACGGCTGCAAATTTTACAGGCACGGATTAACCAGAACGCCCAGGAAATCAGTCGGCGAATGGTGGGGAGTACTCAAACGATTCTAGTCACCGGCGTCTCCAGAAAAGACCCGGGACAGCTGCAAGGTCGCACCGAAAATAACCGGGCAGTGAATTTTTCCTGCACTGATCACGAGCTGATTGGTGAATTTATCCAGGTAGAAATCATCGAAGCCCTGCCAAACTCTTTACGCGGCGTATTAGAGGCCGGTTGACGGCTGCTAATTCGCGTATATGCTTCCTACTCATGACTCAGCCCAAGGTGGGCCAAAGACTAATTTGAATATCGAACCCGATTCGTCGACGGCTCCCCAGCCCGCGACGCAACATAATCTCACTCTTGAGCCCAATGACGGCCGTCATCTGGCCATGCTCTGCGGCCAGTTAGATGGTCATTTGCGCCAAATTGAACAGCGCCTGGGCATCCAGATTAGCAACCGCGGCAACCAGTTTTCATTAAGTGGGCCGGCGGTCAATTTGGCCTCGGCGGCACAGTTACTGATCCACCTCTATGCCGAGATTTGTCAGGGCGTAGATTTGAGCCCGGAATCACTGCACTTGCAATTGCAGCAGGCCGGAATGGAAAACCTGGTAGATGCCGCGCAGTCTGACGAGGCCGTAGAAGCGATTCAGGTCATTCGCACCAAACGCACCTCGATCAAACCGCGCGGGAAAAATCAGCAAGGTTATGTGCGCATCATCAAGCACAGCGACATTAACTTTGGCATTGGCCCTGCAGGAACTGGTAAGACATACCTGGCAGTAGCCTGCGCCGTAGAGGCTTTGCTGGAAGAGCGAGTTCGACGTATTTTACTGGTTCGCCCCGCCGTCGAGGCCGGTGAAAAACTGGGCTTTCTCCCGGGTGACCTGAGCCAGAAAATCGACCCCTACCTGCGTCCACTCTATGACGCTCTTTATGAAATGCTGGGCTTTGAAACCGTCAACAAGTATATCGAGCGCAACATTATCGAAGTCGCGCCACTGGCATTTATGCGTGGCCGAACCCTGAATAACGCGTTCATTATTCTTGATGAAGCTCAGAACACAACCCGGGAACAAATGAAAATGTTCCTCACGCGCATCGGCTTTGGCTCAACCGCCGTGATCACCGGCGACGCCACCCAGGTTGACCTGCCCAGAGGCGCTCATTCGGGCCTGACTCACGCCAGTAACATTCTCGATGGCGTGGACGGTATTGGCTTTACCTACTTTGCCAACAAGGACGTGGTACGCCACCCTCTGGTGCAGCGAATCGTGCAGGCCTACGATGCTCACGAAGAGCGCGCGACGCCGCTGGACAAGAGTATTCAGTGAACCTTCAAGTTGACATTCAAAACGCCAGTGGCGAATCCGCACCCGACGAGGAAGACATACGAGGCTGGATTAGCACCGTCCTGTCCGGCCGCCGCAGTGCAGATACAGAAATCAGTGTCCGCCTGGTGGATATTGAGGAAATGACCAAACTCAACCAGGGCTATCGAGACAAATCTGGCCCTACCAACGTTTTGTCCTTTCCTTCAGACCTTCCGCCGGAGCTGGATCTACCGCTACTGGGAGACATTGTCATCTGTGCGCCCGTGGTGTGCGATGAAGCAAAGTCTCAACAAAAAATCCTGCAGGCTCACTGGGCCCATATGACCGTACATGGCACCCTGCACCTGCTCGGTTACGACCATATCGAGGAGGACGAGGCATTAGCCATGGAGGCACTTGAAACTGAAATTCTCACCTCGCTCAACTATCCCTGCCCCTACCAGGGCGAGCAATCCAAGGAGCATGCGGACGCATGAACGACGAACATTCCGGCAGCGATTCGGACGAGAAGTCCTGGCTGGAGAAAATTGGACAGCTCTTCTCCAGCGAGCCCTGTAACCAGAAGGATCTACTGGACATACTCGGTGTCGCCGCAGAAAACGAGGTGATAGACGAGGATGCGCGCAACATTATGGAAGGAGCCATGCAAGTTGCCGACATGCAGGTGCGCGATATTATGATTCCGCGAGCGCAAATGGTGGTCATCAAAGAAGAGTGCTCGCTGGAAAACATTCTTCCGCAGATCACCCGTTCTGCGCACTCACGTTACCCGGTGATCGGCGAGAGTCCGGACGACATCATGGGCATTCTGTTGGCCAAGGACCTGCTGCCGCAGATACTCAACAAGGACCACAGCAATTTCAAAATCGAATCATTGCTGCGCCCTACCGTGGTTGTCCCCGAAAGCAAACGCCTCAATGTCCTGCTGCGGGAGTTTCGCGAAAAAAGAACCCACATGGCTATTGTTATTGACGAGTACGGTGGTGTCGCCGGTCTTGTCACTATTGAAGATGTGCTGGAAGAGATTGTCGGTGAAATCGAGGATGAAACTGATGCCGAGGCAGATCGCTTTATTCGTAAGATTTCGGATGAGGACTATTTTATTAAAGCGCTCACCCCCATCGATGATTTCAACGATTATTTCGAAACGACTTTTTCAGACGAAGAATTCGACACCATCGGCGGTTTAGTGATACAGGCTCTGGGTCACATGCCCAGTCGCAATGAGGTGGCAGTGATCGACAAATTTGAGTTCAAGGTGATCAACGCAGACCAGCGCAAGATTCACAGCTTGCGTATGCGGCCCCTGGACGACTAGACACCGACCATGCCCGACAGCCAGCGCGAATCTCGATTATCGCCTCTGCAAATATTGATACTTGCGCCCCTCGCAGGCGCATTGGTCACGCTGTCACTCGCTCCGTTTAATATCTGGCCTGCCGGCGTCCTTAGTTGCGCACTGTTTGCCTGGTTGCTGAGCACCTGCGAGCCAGGCCAGGCACTGTGGCGCGGCTGGCTCTATGGCCTGGGCATGTTCGGCAGTGGCGTCTCCTGGGTTTACGTCAGTATTCACGTCCACGGTTACGCACCCATACCTCTCGCTGTATTGCTGACCTCGCTGTTTTGCGCGGGGCTGGCCCTGTTCCCCGCGGTGTTCGCCTGGCTCTACGTTCGCTACACAAGACCACTACCCGGCGGCATGCTAATGGGTTTTCCGCTGCTTTGGGTACTGTTTGAATGGCTGCGCAGCTGGATATTGACCGGCTTCCCCTGGCTGATTTTGGGCTACGCTCATATCGATACCCCCATCGCCGGTTGGGCGCCTGTTCTTGGCGTATTTGGCCTGTCATTTATCTGTGCCCTCACCGGTAGCTGCATTTTTCTTGCCTGGCGCAGCCGGCAACCCATCGCCATTGCGACTTATGGGGTCATCATGGCCATTCTGTGGATGGGCGGCGGTGTGCTCAAACCCATTCAATGGGTAGTCAGGGCCAGCGAGGAACCATTGCAGGTCGCCATTTACCAGCCGAATATTCCCCAGCAGCACAAATGGGATCGCAGGTACTATCGCCCCATTCTCAATCAGCTGGAGTCCAACAGCCTGCCTCTGTTAGGTCACGATATTCTGGTTTGGCCCGAAGCTGCGATCCCCAATTACTACCAAAATGCCAGGGAGTTCCTCGACCCTATTGCGGAGCAGGCCGCCATTGCCGAGACTACGCTGATCACCGGCATTCCCTATCGGCCGGATGGCAGTATGCAGTATCACAACAGCATTTTGGCCCTGGGCGCGGGCGAAGGGGCTTACTTCAAACAGCGACTGGTTCCCTTTGGTGAATACGTACCGATGGAAGACGTCATGCGGGGGCTGATCGCCTTTTTCGATCTTCCCATGTCAGCGTTCAGCCCCGGTCCACAAAATCAGGCACCACTGCAGGCAGCCGGGTTCCGGGTGGCGCCCTATATTTGCTACGAAATCGTTTACCCCGACCTGGTCGCCAAGAGTGCACGCAACGCGGATCTGCTCATCACTATAAGCAACGACAGCTGGTTCGGCGACTCTATAGGCCCCCTGCAGCATCTGCAGATGGCGCAAATGCGCGCACTGGAGAACGGCCGCTACCTGATTCGCGGCACCAATAACGGCGTTTCAGCGATTATCAATCACCGGGGACAAATTGTTGCTGCCACTGAGCAGTTTGTGGAAACCAGCCTCTCCGGAGAGGTAGAGACCATGCTGGGTAATACCCCATTCGGCAGTTTCGGCTCAGTCCCGATTATTGCCGGCAGTGGCGTTGGGCTGGTCTTGATGGTGCTTATGTACCTGGGTTTCTGGCGAGATCTTGAGTAGTTCACAAGCTTAGCCTGGCGCATCGCAGCCCCCGCCAATTGCTGGTAGAATTCGCGCTTCTTTTTTCCACCCTCTACAGGACACAATCAGGCCCGTGATGGAGCAACAATACGACCCAAATACCCTGGAGCAGATTGCTCGGGACCACTGGCTTGCGAACAACAGCTTTGCCGTACAACAAGACGACAGCCGGGAAAAGTTCTACTGCCTGGCAATGTTTCCCTATCCCAGTGGCAAGCTCCACATGGGTCATGTGCGCAACTACACCATTGCCGATGTCATCGCCCGCTACCAGCGCATGCAGGGCAAGAATGTATTACAGCCCATGGGCTGGGATGCGTTTGGCCTGCCAGCAGAAAACGCGGCCATCAAAAACAATGTTCCCCCCGCTCACTGGACCGCCCAGAACATTGATTACATGCGCGAGCAGCTGCGCCAACTGGGCTTCGCCTACGACTGGGACCGTGAAATTGCGACCTGTGACCCCGACTACTATCGCTGGGAGCAATGGTTCTTCACCCGCCTGTTCGAAAAGGGTTTGGCCTACAAGAAAAAAGCGGAAGTAAACTGGTGTGAAACCGACCAGACCGTGCTGGCCAATGAACAGGTCGTAGATGGTTGCTGCTGGCGTTGTGACAACCCCGTAGAACGGCGGGAAATCGATCAGTGGTTTATCAAAATCACAGATTACGCCGAGCAACTGTTGACTGACCTGGACAAGCTGGATCAGTGGCCTGAACAAGTGCGCACTATGCAACGCAACTGGATTGGACGCTCTGAAGGTGTCGATCTGGACTTCGACCACAACGGCGAAGCTTTATCGGTATACACCACACGCCCGGACACTTTAATGGGGGCGACATACCTGGCCGTTGCGCCGCAGCATCCGGTAGCCAAGGCCGCTGCCGCCAATAATTCTGAGCTGGCGGCTTTTGTTGAAGCGCAGTCCAACATCAAAGTGGCCGAAGCAGAAATGGCTACAATGGAAAAGCTGGGCATGGCGACAGGCCAGTTTGCGACTCATCCGCTTACCGGAAAACAAGTGCCGATCTGGGTCGCCAATTTCGTATTGATGAGTTACGGCTCCGGCGCCGTGATGTCAGTGCCCGCCCACGACGAGCGCGATCACGCCTTCGCCTGCAAATATGATCTGCCCATTGTGCAGGTCGTCGACAAAGCCGGTGATGAATTCAGCTACGATGCCAGCACCTGGCAAGACTGGTACGCCGACAAGGCCGACACAACCACCATCAACTCAGCCGAGTTCGACGGGCTAGATTTCCAGAGTGCCTTTAATGCAATTGCCGACAAGTTGGAAGCACTGGGCAAGGGCAAGCCCACGGTTAACTATCGCTTGCGCGACTGGGGCGTTTCCCGCCAGCGCTACTGGGGCGCGCCGATTCCCATCATCAACTGTGACAGTTGTGGTGCAGTTGCTGTCCCTGAAAAAGATCTGCCCGTGATTTTACCCACCGAGGTGGCGTTTGAAGGCGTAGGTTCACCGATCAAGAAAATGCCCGAGTTTTATGAGACGACTTGCCCAAGCTGCGGGGGCGATGCCATCCGCGAGACCGACACTTTTGACACGTTTATGGAGTCGTCCTGGTACTACGCGCGCTACGGTTGCGCCAAAAACGATCAGGCAATGCTGGATGGCGAAGCCGACTACTGGACACCGGTGGACCAGTATGTGGGTGGTATCGAACACGCCATTCTTCATCTGCTGTACTCCCGTTTTTATCACAAGTTGCTGCGCGACGAGGGCCTGGTAAGTTCTGATGAGCCCTTTATTCGCCTGCTTACCCAGGGCATGGTGTTAAAGGACGGGGCCAAAATGTCCAAGTCCAAGGGAAACACGGTAGATCCGCAGTCGCTGATTGACCAATACGGTGCCGATACGGTGCGCCTGTTCTCCATGTTCGCCGCACCACCCGAGCAATCGCTGGAGTGGTCTGATTCTGGCGTAGAAGGCGCTAACCGTTTCCTCAAGCGTCTTTGGAAACTGGTGCACAGGCACCTGGCTGCGGAGCCTGCCCCTGTCCTGGACACTGCGACCCTGACCGACCAGCAAAAAAATGCTCGCCGCAAAACTCACGAGACCATCGGCAAGGTCAACGACGATTATGGCCGTAGGCAGACATTCAATACTGCCATCGCCGCGATAATGGAGCTTTGCAACGAACTGGGCAAGCTGGACGACTCTGCACAAAGCCGGGCGGTAATGGACGAAGCACTGCGTGCAGTAGTGTTAATGCTGGGCCCAATCACTCCCCACGTCTGCCACACTTTGTGGCCCATGCTGGGCGGTGAAGGCGATGTACTTAACGCCGCATGGCCTGTTGCGGACGAAGCAGCACTGACCCGCGACAGCATTGAAATAGTAGTTCAGGTTAATGGCAAAGTACGCGCTAAAATGGAAATTGCCGCCAACACTGATAAAGCCACGGTGGAAGCAGATGCCCTGGCACAGGACAACGTACAGCGCTTCCTTGAGGGAGTAACAGTACGCAAAGTGATTGTAGTGCCGGGCAAATTAGTTAATATTGTTGCCAACTAACCACTCAGGGAAACACTCCATGCAGCAGCGCCTGATTCAAGCTTTATTCTTGCTCAGTAGTGTCTTGCTGCTCTCAGCCTGTGGCTTTGCGCTGCGCGGTACTGGCGATGTAGCCGTTTCCGAAGAATGGCGCTCCATGCACCTCATCACCAACAATCCCAACAGTGAATTTAGCCGGGAAGTGAAAACCCGATTCGCGGCCAATGGAGTGGAGTGGCAAGAAGACAGGGAAAACGCCAACTATGCAGTAGTCCTTGGGCCTGAACAATTCAACCAACGCAACCTGTCGCTAAACTCTGAAGCCCGGGCTGCTGAATTTGAGCTCTCAATGCGCTCCACTTTTTCGGTCAAAGATAGTGAAGGCAAAGCGGTGCTTGGTGACACCACAAGCACGGTTGTCAAACAAATGGAAAATGACCCTCGCAATGTCGTGGGCAAGGCTGAGGAAATTCGTATTCTCAAAGCCGAAATGCGCGGCGAACTGGCCCAGCAAATTTTACGCCGCATCACCTTCTTTGCCGCCGCACAGGAACCCTGATGCGCGTTTACCCGGAGAAGCTCGCCGGACAACTACAACAGAACCTGCTGCCGGTTTACCTCATCAGCGGCGACGAGCCGCTACTGGTGCAGGAGTGCTGCGACCAGGTGCGCCTGGCAGCGCGCAATGCCGGTTGCACTGACCGCGAGGTCATTGACGTCAGTAACCCCGGCTTCAAATGGGACGAAATTCTCGGCAGCGCCTCCAGCATGTCTTTGTTTGCCGATCGCAAACTGGTAGAGCTGCGTATTCCCACGGGCAAGCCAGGCGCAGAGGGCAGCAAGGCATTGGTGGAGTACCTGAACATTAGTGCTGGTAGCGAAGACGTACTGTTAATTATCGCCGGCAAGATCGACAAACAATCGACCAACAGCAAATGGTATAAAGCCCTGGATAACGCTGGCGCTGCCGTACAGGTCTGGCCAGTGGATGCCAAAGACTTGCCCCGCTGGCTACAGCAACGAGTCAGTGCCGCCGGTATGTCTATCGACAATGATGCGCTGCAGTTACTGTGCGATCGGGTTGAAGGTAATTTGCTGGCTGCGGTGCAAGAAGTGGAAAAACTCAAACTACTGGCCGAGGGTGGCCAGATTACCGCAGAAACTGTAACGACTTCTGTGTCTAACAACGCCCGCTACAACCTTTTTGACATGACCGACAACGCCCTAAAAGGCAATGCTGCAGGAAGCCTTAAAATGCTGCATGGATTGCGCGGCGAAGGCACTGAACCGGCCGTGGCCCTTTGGGCACTGCTGCGTGAGATACGCACCCTCTACCAGGCACAACAGTCCGTTGACTCCGGTCAAAACCCACAGCAGGCATTGAGCTCACTGAGAGTCTGGAAAAACCGCATAGGCCTGATGCAAGGGGCACTGGGGCGTCACAGCCGCGACTCGCTGTCACACTTAATGGAGCAAGCCACAGAGGTAGACGGCAGTATCAAAGGTTTCTCCGGGGGCAAGCCCTGGGACAATTTAGAGTCTTTAATACTCGATCTCGCCAGCGTTCGTTAAACAACCACTTTCCAACACAAACAGGGCTGAAACCGGCCTTGCCGATGCCGGTGCCACCGTGCAGTGGCACTCATCTACATATGTCGCCTAATGAGACAGGTGCTGGCAGTATGTAAATTTTACCGCTTGCAAAGCCCGCTGAGCACAACTACTGTATATACAAACAGTGTATGAATATACAGCAGAGGGCGCAGCCATGAATGAGGCACTACAGCAGGTTATTAATCGTAACGACACCTGGCAGGGACACCTGGCCGGCCAGGTACTTTCCGCCAACGGCGACAGCCACTGGGATGAGGATCGCCTCTCCACCGGTTACAGCACGCTGGATAAAGAGCTGCGCAGCGATGGCTGGCCTCTTGGCAGCACGGTAGAAGTACTCAGCGATGGCTGCGGTCTGGGCTCCATGGGCCTGTTCCTGCCCGCCATGGAAAAACTCAGCGCTGAAGGCCGCTGGCAGGTATTTATCGCCCCACCTTTCACACCTTACGCACCCTTGCTCAAGGCAAGGGGCATAGATACGAACCAGATTCTGCTGGTACACCCCAAAAGTCGTGAAGACCTGTTGTGGGCTACCGAGCAAGCCCTGCGCAGCACCACCAGCAGCGCTGTGTTCAGCTGGCTGGGCGCAGATGAGTACAGCTATAGCGAACTGCGCAAGCTGCAACTGGCCGCCGCCAGCGGCGACAGCCTTTCGGTGTTATTTCGCCCCCAGGAGGCCGCCCGTAATCACGCTCCCGCGAGCCTGCGCTTGCAAATGCGCGAATACCGCAAGGTACATATTCTCAAGCAACGCGGCGGCAACCAGTATATAGACGTGACCCTGCCCCCGTCGGAAGACGTGCCAGAGCATCCTCAGCTGTGGGAAGTACCTTCGTGGCAAGCGAGCCCCGGGCAAGCGAGCCCCGGGCAGGCGAGCCCAAAGGCCCAGCCGGCGTTTTCATTTGCCTGAATAAAAGCGGGGCATGATAGAAGTCAAACATCCGCAAGCCCCGCTCTGCTAAACTCCGCTCTGCACTTTTTTAAACGCACAGAGATTGGAGCCAAGCAATGCAAGATTTTCCCCATCACTACCTCGTATCCGCCAACGCTGAAGCCGCAGGCACCGTTGCCCTGAAAAGCGACAATATGCCGCAAATCGTTTCCGCACCACCTGCGGAATTCGGCGGCCCGGGAGACCAGTGGTCACCTGAGCATTTGCTGGTAGCTTCCGTTGCCGATTGCTTCATTCTCACCTTTCGCGCTATTTCAAGCGCGTCAAAAATGGAGTGGGTGTCACTAGAGGCAACAGCAGAGGGTGTGCTGGATAAAGTAGAAAGAGCACCGCAATTCACTGCATTTACCGTGAAAGCCACTCTCACTGTGCCTGCAGGCACAGATGAAGCAAAGGCCCGGCGCTTGCTGGACAAAGCCGAGGGCGCCTGCATGATCACCAACTCTATGAAGGCTCCATGCCACCTGAATGCTGATATAGTTTTCGCCTCTTAAATTAGCGCTGCGACGCAGCCTGCGAGAGCAATATGGATGAGTGGTTAACAGAATACGGCGTCACCCTTGGCGTTGGAGCACTCATCCTGTTCATGATTTTTATTGTTTGGGACCTCGCCAAGCGCAGCAATGCCGGCAAGTTCGGCACCCTCATTCTTTACATTGGCCTGGCCATGGGCATCTTCGGCTTTCTGATCAAGTTCGTCATTACCTACTTGTTAGAAAATGCCGGCGGCATACAGTGAACAATATAAAACTCACTATTGGCGACATTACTACCGCTGAGGTAGACGCTATTGTGAATGCTGCCAACGAAGTGATGCTTGGCGGTGGCGGTGTTGACGGCGCCATTCACCGCGCCGCTGGCCCCGCACTCTTAGCCGAATGCAGGAAAGTACCCGCGATGAACGGCATACGCTGCCCCACTGGCCAGGCACGGATTACCGGCGCTGGCGAGCTACCTGCAAGCTACGTGATTCACACGGTGGGACCTGTGTACGATGAAGCAGACAACCCCGAAGAGTTGCTCGCACTCGCCTATCGCAACAGCCTGTTACTAGCGCTGGAAAACCAATGCCAATCGATTGCGTTCCCCGCCATATCCTGTGGTGTATTTGGGTATCCCCTGGACGCGGCTGCAGAGGTGGCTTTCGCGACTTGCAGCGAACAACAATTCAAATCGCTGGATATCAGCTTTTATCTTTTTGGGGATCGGATATTTGAGATCTGGCAGCCAGTTTTCAACCCAACCAAAGTTTAACCCCACCTAAAAGAAACCAATTTCAGGCAGTTGCTGGCTAGCCCGCTTTTATCGGCATAGAGTTGTTTCCAGGTAGCAAGGATGCCACCTGAAAATCACTACACGGAGGTAGTGCGATGAAATATGGATTCGCCGGCAGCCTGGCGTTGCTTGTTCCCACATTGGCGCTAGGACAATCCTCTTCTGCCGATCACACAGACCACTCGGCCATAATTGAAACCGTTGAGCTAACTCTCCCGCGTCACTCCACAACACTCGTAAACCCATCAAGCCGTGATGAGCAGCCTGCTATTGCAAACCAAGGTAGCGAGACTGCCACTAGCAGTCAGACCCAGTCAGCCGGAGAGCGTAACTACTCACAGCGCATCACTTTTTCTGAACTACCGCTGGAGACCACCATCAGCGACCAATACCGGGACAGGGGCATTGTTTTGGGAGGATCCTCCCCCATCACCACAGCCGACGTGGCTTCTTCGACACCTCCGGTATTGGCTGGCATGCCCCTGTTTGAAGGGGACATTACAGGACGCTTTGTTGTACCCGGCACTGACCAGCCCTCTTCTGTTTACCAGTTCACCTGGGACATCGGTCACTTCGACGCTGTTGAATCTGTGCAAATGGATTTCTTCGGACCCCAGGGGCAGCTGCTCTATACCTACAAAAATCACGACGAAGGCAGTTTTCGCTACGTTGCGAGAGGCGGCAACATAGGCATTGCCAGCTGGCGAATGTACGTGGTCACAACAGAGCCGGCGGGATTTGGAATTGATAATCTATTTTTCTCAATTCCGGGAAAAGATGATCTGGGGCGCGAAATGGGCCTCACTGAGTGTGCTCTGGGCAATCCCATTAACCCGGCGGCTGGCAACAAGGTCCAACTAGAGAGCGACTACCGGGGAGCCAGGACTTTTCCACTGGCAGTAGACCGAGCCTATAACTCAATCAGTAGTAAATGGACTTTTTATCCCAGCATTAACCATCAGCAAGGCACGGTAGAGGCGCAGTTAACAAGACCTGACGGAAAAATACTGACTTACACCGGAGGATTGGGCTTCGGGAACTGGCGAAAATCCAGTACTGATTTAACAGGTGAGCTAAGCAGTCAGTTCGACATCAGTGGCAACATTGTCGGCTGGCAGTTCAAAACGCTGGACGATCAGGTCGAAGACTATGACGCTAGTGGCCGCCTGACTCGCGTACATCAGCGCTCCGGCATAAGCCATGACTACAACTATGAAGCCGATGAAATACTTATCGAACACAGTCTCGGCGGAGCGATTCGATATCAACTTGATGCCAGTGGCGTCATCAACGGGTTCACCGATCCACTGGGACAACGCTACTCCTACTCCTACAGCTCAGAGGGAATGCTAAGTTCAGTCAGCTATCCGGGAAATACAGGGCATAAAACTTACCACTATGAAAACAATAGCTACCCCAAGCTGCTGACTGGAATCAGTGATGCAAATGGGGACCGTTACGCCAGTTGGACATATGATCTTGCAGGCCGCGCGACCAGTTCGGAACATTACAACGGAGCCGAAAAAACCACCTTTAACTACAGCAACCTCAACGGCCCAGGCACAAGTCGAACCACAGTCACCAACTCACTTGGCAAAAGCACAACGTACTATTACATCAAGATAAATGGTGTTCAGCGTGTGTTTCAAGTTGAGGGGCACCCCAGCCCAAACTGCGTGGCTGCTAACCAGCAATACCAGTTTGATTCCAGGGCCTTTATTCGCTCCCAAACCGACTGGAACGGCAATGTCACCGAATATGTGAGGGATAGCAAAGGACGGGAACTGATGCGCCGTGAAGCGGTAGATACCGCCGAAGAACGGGAAGTTCACACAGAATGGCACGTCGATTTCAATCTACCCAGTCTATTAACCGAGCCAGGTCGTGAGACTCACTTCAACTATGACGGCAGCGGCAACCTCAAGAGCAAACGCATTGTGGAAACAGACTCTCACTGATACCCCAGGCAGCTAATTACAATCCCAGGATCACGAAGCAAGGAACGCATCATGAACCATTTATCACTTTCAATTGCAGGTAGCACTCTCGCTTTAATTGCCTCCTCACAGTTACAGGCACTGGAGAGAAGCTGGAACTATCAATACAACAACAGCGGACAAGTTACTGTTGCTGATGGCCCACGTACCGAAACCGATGACAGTATAAGTTACACCTACGACGGAGCTGGGCGCCGAACATCCGTAGAAAACGCTCTGGGACACATCACCCGCATGAGCAATCACAATGATCGCGGTCAACCGCAGGTGCTCATTGATGCCAATGGTACTGAGACACGCCTGAGCTATCACCCACGAGGCTGGCTTAATGCCAGCACAGTAGTCAGTCCATCAGGCAATAGCGCAAACGATTCTATCGTGCGTTACAGCTATGACAATAACGGCCTATTAATTAAAACTACGCTGGCAGATAACACACAACTGACTAACGAATATGATTCTGCTCACCGTCTGGTCGCTGTAAGCAACAATCGGGGAGATCGAATCGAATATACGCTAGATAGCGCAGGGAATGTGATTCTCGACCATGCCTACGACAGCTCAGCCAAATTGACTCGTAGCTCCCAAAAAGCCTACGACGAGCTTAATCGATTGATCGAGGTCACGGGGGCATCAGGCCAGGTAACGTCATTTAATTACGATCGAAACGGTAACCAATCCGCCAAGACGGATGGCAACGGTAATCTCACTATTCAATTTTACGACCCCTTAAATCGAATATCGGGCAGTAATGCCGCCTATGCAAGCGATGTGTCCTACTCGCACGACCAACGGGGCAATCTTTCAATTGTGACAGACCCAAGGGGCTTGGCCACACGCTACAGTTACAATGTTTACGATGAATTATCGTTGCTGGAAAGCCCGGATACAGGAACTACACGCTATAGCTACGATAATGCTGGAAACAGGGTCTCGATGACAGACGCTAAAGGAATCACTGTAACCACAAGCTATGATGCATTGAATCGCCCAACGCATATCAACCACCCCAACCCGGTGTTTGACATCCGCTATGACTACGATACCGGCAGCTATGGAAAAGGAAGACTCACTTCAATCCAAGATAGATCGGGCACAACACTACTGAACTATGATCATCGAGGAAATCTGATTTCCCAGAGCATCGACACCGGTGAACATTTGCTAAGTCTGACTTAAGCCTACGCTCCCGCCAACAGAAACACCACTGTGACTTACCCCAGCGGACGTATTGTTGAGTTTGGTTACAATGCCGTAGGCCGACTGAGCAGCATCCAGACGACTGACCAAGAGAGCACAATAACTATTGCATCAAATCTTGAGTACTTACCTTTCGGCCCCCTCACCACTATGAGCTACGGTAACGGCATTAAAATGAGTGCCTCATTCGATCTGGATTACCAAATGCTATCGCTGGACCATCACAGCACTCTGGGCAGGGACTACCATTACGACAACGCCGGCAATATTCTCAACATCGATGATCGAGAGAACTCGTCCCTGAGTCAGGGATTTGGTTACGACGCACTCAATAGAATCAGCGCTGCATCCGGCAGCTATGGCAGCATCGTCTACAGCTACGATGCTAGTGGCAATCGCCTCACCCTAACAGACAACGATTCAGACCATAGCTACGTCGTCGACACGGCAAGCAATCGCTTATTAAGTAGCAACAACTGGGATTATTACTACGACGAAAACGGTAATGTCATCTCCAAAACAGAAACTGAAGATGCCGAGAGAGATGGATATTATTATCAATATAACCAGCGCAACCGCTTGGCTGGCGCCAATCGTCGGGCCACAGTCAATGGAGAGACACTGGACACCCTACTCGCCACCTACGTCTACAACGCACGAGGACAGCGCGCGAAAAAAGTGACCGCTGAAGACACGGTTCATTACTTATATTCACCCGAGGGAAAGCTACTCGCGGAGGTTAACAATGAAGGAGTATCACTAAGAGAATATATTTACCTAAATGAGCAACCTATTGCAGTAGCACAGGCATTATTCACCCAATACCCAGCCGAAACAGGACCAGACACTTTCCTTGACGACACTCATCCTGCCACAAGCAACACCGGTAACTGGAAACAGGTCAAAAAGAAAGGCGCATACGGCGACTACTACCACCGCTCTGAGAACACCGGCAGCCAATATCGCTGGAACCTCGATGAGGTCAACGCTTCCGACTATGAAGTCTATGCATGGTGGCCAAAAGTCCGCAAAAATAATGCAAATGCACATTACAGCATTGTTCATAGTGGCGAAGTTTCCACCAGCATCCAGCATCAAGGCAGGCGCGGAAAACAATGGGTTTATCTGGGTACTTATTCGTTCAGCGGAGACGGGAATGAGTATATAGCGCTCTCAGATGAAGGAGGAAAAACAGCCGCGGACGGCATTCGACTGGTAGAGATCCTGCCGCCCCCTCCTCCATTGATCAGCACAGAAATTTTCTACATTCACTCAGACCATCTGGACACACCACAAATTCTCACCGACGAATTTCGGAATATAGCCTGGAAGGCTAACTACAAACCATTTGGTGAAGCTCAAGTTGATATAGCCACAATCGCCAATAACCTGCGGTTTCCAGGGCAGCACTATGATGATGTAACCGGGCTGCATCAAAACTATTTTCGAGACTACGACCCGGCGCTCGGGCGATATGTTCAAAGCGATCCTATGGGATTATCTGGCGGTATAAATCCCTATACTTACGTCAACCTCAATAGCTTAATTAACACAGATCCCTTTGGTCTGGAGGTGAAGGTAAACGCCAGAAACGTAGTGGGCACAGCTGGCCTTGGCGCGCATACAGCCACAACCATCACAACCAGTGATGGCAGGGTAGTGACCTACGCCAGCTATAAAATTGGTAAAAAAAACCGGGTCGTTAAAAATGCGTCATCCGATCATGGTCCAAATCGATTACCTATCACAGATTCTATAGTTATACCTCCGCCTGTAGGCATGACTCAGAATCAGTGGGACAATGCAGTCATCCAGTCTGGCGAGCGACTTTTACTGATGCCCCCACAGGACTACTCAATATTTCCTGGGTCGAATGGATCAAAGAGCAACTGCCACGTCACAACAAAAAGATTGATTAATAACGCTGGCGGCTCTCTCCTGCAGCGGTTTAACCCGCCTGGGTTAAACCCGGGACTATAAAGGTGCAATTGGAATCCGATGCTTATAGCAAAAAAGAAAGTTTCTCTAATTTTATTAATTCAGCTAGCGCTTACATTATCTTTTGCGACGCTATACTTTACTCAGACGGCTGACATCGTCGCTGAGCACTCTAACTATTTTATAGCGATAGCTTTAGTGCCTTTCCTTTTTGGTTTTTTTGTCGGCCTGTTCTGGCATTTAGTTAACTCTCGACTATCGCTGATCGACAGAAACCAGTTCTACCTACTAATCTCGGCTCATGCGGTCATAAGCTTATTACCAACAGCTCTTTATCTAATCGTCATGTCACTCCTCTAAAGCCAGCTCAATTCTGTATTCGGCTCTATCGACCATCACAACCAATTTGTGCTTGTATAGATCCATGAAGCTTCTTGGTACCTACACTTCTGTTATCGATGCCAATCATGTGGCTAACACGCTGCGTGAGAAAGGCATTCTCTGTCGTGTTTCAGATATCAATACCTATAACTACTGGGCCATTACCGGAGTTACTGATGTGCGCGTATGGGTAATTCTCGACGCCCAATGGGAAGATGCACAAGCACTGTTAACTGATAGCAGTCATATTCCAGAACATCCCCTGCCTTTGGAAGACATGGCACTTCTGGAGGACAGTCAGCCCTTGCATTTCCAGCGCATCATCTACGCGTCGGGGGGATTACTCGCGGTGATTGTTCTGGTTCTATTTTTTCTGTTTAGCCAGTCGCGGTGAACATTTAGCAACACCTGCCTGATCTGGCGACGGGTTTTATTTCTCCAACTGGACATTTTTTCCCGCCTGACTAATACTGTATATATGTACAGTATTAGTCAATTTAAACTGGGATACATTCCCCCTGCGTATTTGCAGTGTTTTGCAGGAGCAGGCCCGTGAGCCTGTGGTTGTGCCTGCGTTTTCACCAGTTGCCCCTGCAATGCCTTAATCGCTCCGAGGAGCAAGCCGTAGTGGTGCTGGCCAAGCAGCGAGTGTTGCGGGCCAACGACTATGCAGCGGCACTGGGCATTTGTGAGAACATGGGTGCGACTACGGTTCGCGCCCTGCTGGCTGATGAGCCTGTACAATTGCTGGAGCGAGATACCAGCGCCGAGGCGCGCTGCCTGCAACAGTTATGCTGTTGGGGCTACAGTATTACGCCCAGCCTCCACACCCACGGGGCCGATTGCTTGCAATTGGAAATAGGCAGTTGCCTGGCCTTATTCCGCGGAATGGACTTGCTACTCGCGGAAGTGAGTAACGGTATTGCCAGCCGTGGATTTCGAGTTGAGTATGGTCTGGCACCCACGCCCGGAGCTGCGTGGCTGCTTTCCTTCAGCGAAAATGACCAGGCCAATGACTACCAGCGCCCTTTGCAGGATCGGCTGACCCCTCTGCCCCTTAGCTTACTTTCAGGGTATAACACCACGGTCGATTCACTGCGCCGAGCAGGCTTGCATACCTTTGGCGACATTCTTTCCTTGCCGCCCTCAGCATTGGGACGTCGCTGCGGCGCTGAATTCACCGGACACCTACAGCAGGTGCTGGGACAACGAGAAAACATACACCCGGACTACCAGCCCCCAACAAACTTCAGTGATGAATACTGGTTTGGCTACGAGGTCCGCGGCAATGAAGAACTCATGCCTGCCATACAGCTATTGCTACAATCCCTGTGCCGGTTTTTGCGTAACACACAATTGCAAACGGCTGAAATTCTCTGGCAATTAGTGGGTGTTGATCACTCTCTTGAAGAAATTCGGGTACGTAGCAGCTCCAGCCACAGCGACTGGGAGAACTGGTATCAACTGACGCGCATTCGCCTGGAGCGACTGGAACTGAAGGTAGAGGTAGAAGGCCTGGCTCTGATCTGCGACACCCTGAACAGCGGGCAGCTGGAAAACATCGATTTGTTCAGCCCCCGTAAACAGCGTGAACCCCTTGCTAGCCTGCTCGATCGCCTGCGTAACCGTCTGGGACTACAGGCCGTAGAAAAGGTCGGCTGCCGCAACGAGCATTTACCCGAATTTGCAGTACATAGCTGTGTCGACAGGCCAGCCGACGACGCTGGCAACAGCCTCTGTGCCCAGCGCCCCTTCTGGTTAATGCCCTCTCCCAGGGACCTGCCCGAGCGGCGTAGCAAGCTTTACTGGCAAGGAGGGCTTGAGCTGGTTTACGGTCCCGAACGTATAGAAGATAACTGGTGGCAACAGGCTGTCAGTCGCGATTACTACATCGCCAAGGGAGAGGCCGGCCAGCACTATTGGGTCTTTCACGATCGTTTAGCGCGTCGCTGGTATATTCACGGCATCTTCGCCTAGAAAGTTACCGCCACACAGCACCAATCCTCACAATATTTATGTCTATTTTAGAGTGCCTATTCTAACGGCATGGGTGAGAATAGACGTATTGGTGATAAATGAAATGGAGCATCGCATGGCATTGAGCAAGTTTCTGGTCGTTCACGATCCCACGCGTGAAGAACAGCCTGCCCTTGAACGAGCGGCCATGGTCGCCGAAAAGCTGGGCGCCGGTCTGCATTTGTTCGGTTGCATTCACGGCGATGTCTCTGGCGCAGACAAGCAATCTGAAGCCGTAAAACAGCGCCTGGGTGATCATAAAAAAATACTGGAAGAAGCAGTGGCGCCTATTGCCGCTAACGGTTTAACGGTAAGCACAGAAGTAGAATGGGACAAAGACTGGTACCACGCCGTCGTTCGCGCAGCTGCTCGCAATCATGCAGACATTGTGTATAAGTCCTCTTACAAGCACAGCGCCAGTCAGCGCATTCTCAAGTCAACTTCTGACTGGACCTTGATCAGGGAGTGCCTGAGCCCGGTGCTATTGATCAAGCAAGTAAAGAGACCCGAGGTGCCTGTCATTCTGGCAGCCATAGACATCAGCGTCAGAACCGAGTCCTACGAAAAGCTCAATGAGCATATTCTGGAACTGGGACGCAAATTGGTCGTGAGCGACATCGCCGAGATTCACGTAGTCAATGCCTTCTCTGATTTCCGGATAACTCCTGACCCGCGTAAATTGATTGAGGCTACTGGCTTAGACAAGAGCCGCATTCACATCATGATGGGACCGCCCGAGAGAGTCATCGTTGAAATGGCAAATAAGCTCAATGCCAATATGGTAGTTGTCGGAAATTCACACCGGTCAGGCCTTGCCGCCATGATGCAAGGCAATACCGCGGAAAAAATTCTCGATAAGCTGGATTGCAATGTACTGGCCATGCCTTAAGGGTTTCGATACACCATGAGTCCCGTGCTCTCAGCAGCTTTCTGGGGCTTCTTCTCCGGTGGGGCGCTTATACTGGGCGCTGCGATCGGTTTTTACTATTCGGTACCCAATCGAGTGGCTGCCTCAATCATGGCCTTCGGCAGCGGTGTGCTGATATCCGCACTGTCATTCGAACTGATGGAAGAAGCCTTCCAGATCGCTGGATTAGGGGCCACCGCTACCGGTTTCCTGTTGGGTGCAATTGCCTATGCTGGCGCTAACCGTTTGCTGGCAAACCAGGGCGCCAAACACCGTAAGCGATCGGGAAACCAACAGCCCAGCGAGCAGGAAGACAGCGGCAGCGGCGCAGCCATTGCTCTAGGAGCCCTGCTCGATGGGATTCCGGAATCTATTGTCATCGGCTTAAGCATATTGCATGGCGGCGCTGTCAGCATCGCCACCGTGGCTGCCATATTTTTATCAAACCTGCCCGAGGGAATTTCCAGCTCCATTGGCATGCGTAAGTCCGGCCGGTCTGCAAGTTACGTATTTGGAGTGTGGATAACCATCGCCATCGCCTGTGGGTTGTCATCGCTGGCGGGCTATGTGATTTTCGACAGCTTTTCTCCGATGGTGGTTGCAGCGACCACAGCCGTCGCCGCCGGAGCTATGCTGACCATGATTGTTGACACCATGATTCCAGAAGCCTTTGCAGAGACACACGATTGGACGGGATTGATCGCGGTGCTGGGCTTCCTGACTTCATTTTCACTAACGGAATTGGCTGGATGAGGTTATCTACTAGAGCCACCGGCCATCACCACCAACAGCGGACGATTCGATAATGACTGGCGAGAGTGACCTCGACACTCTTTTAGCGTCCATGTCACCGCAGCTGGATGAAGAAGACTACGTATTCTGGAGCGCCGGAAACGCACAATATGGCGACCACAGTGAACTACAACCCATTGCCAGCTGCATGGAGCCTGAAGGGCTCACACTGGTTATAGCCAAAGCCAAAGCCGACGCCCATAAAATACATTACGACTGCGTGTTCAAGCGCATCACCCTGGAAGTCCATTCAAGTTTGGAGGCTGTGGGGCTCACTGCCGCTTTCGCCAAAAAACTCGGCGAGCACGGTATCAGCGCCAATGTCATCGCTGGCTATTTTCACGATCACATTTTTGTCCAAAGTAAGCTTGCAGGCAGGGCCATGGCTGCCCTTGGCGAGCTCTCCTAGCCCGGCGTCTTGACGCGTAACGTGAGCCAGGGCGCGCTAACTTAGAAAAGATTTTGCGGCGCCCATCAGGCCGCCCATACCGCCAGCTGCGTCAAGCAAACTACCGCCAGAGCTGGCCTTATCCATTAACTGCGGCAGCACATCCGCCAGCCCCGAGGCTGCCGTTCCGGTGTCGGTACCCAACGAAGAAGCAAAGTCTGACACTTTGCTGTCACCCAGCAACCCCATAATACTTTCGGCAGAAATTGCGCTATTGCCCCCATCACCCAGCCAAGAACTGACAATACCGCCCAGCTCACCACTGGAAGCCATTTTACTCGCCAATCCAGCGAGATCGACGCCGCCCTTGCCATCGCCCAGCAGACTAGACAAAGCATTTTCAATTGAACCGCTATCGAGTTGCAGGCCCAATTTTTCCGACAATAATTGGGCACCCATTTGAATGACATCCATTGATCTATTCCTATCTTAAATTAAAGGTTCAGTTTTATATTAAGAATAGACCATATGCGCGAAAAGCCACTAGATGAAACGATAAAACTGATCACGCTTTTTTTACAAATTGAGACTTGAGCTTCATTGGTCCGATGCCATCAATTTTACAATCAATATCATGGTCGCCCTCTACCAAACGGATATTTTTCACCTTGGTTCCCACTTTCACCACCGAAGATGAGCCCTTCACCTTAAGATCTTTAATGACCGTGACAGTATCGCCATCCACAAGGGGATTACCGTTAGCATCGCTAACAACTTTTTCGTCGATGTCTTCTGCACTGCCATCCCGCGGCCACTCATGGCCACACTCGGGACAAACAAACTGATCTCGGTCTTCGTAGACGTAAGAAGAAGAGCACTCAGGGCACTTCGGTATTTCACTCATAAACTTGTCTCTTGTTTTATCAACTGGTCTTAGTGATCAGGAATCAGGCGCTTACCCATGCTAACCACGGCGTCTTCTCCGTAGCCGATACTGTTGTAAAAATCGATAATTGCAGTATTAGCTCGCCTCACCTGTAAGTTCAGCTTTGGGCAACCCCGCACAAGCAGGATTTTTTCGATCGCGCGCATCATCACGGTGCCATAACTTTTTCGCTGTTGGTCAGGGCTAACCGCCAGGTAATTAACCCAACCTCTGTGCCCGTCGTAGCCCCCCATCACCGAGGCCACTATTTGGTCATTAACCACTCCCACCAGGAAAAGATCCCGGCCCACCTCCAGTTTGCGAGCAATATCTTTACGAGGATCGTTATGAGCGACCACAAGCCCACACTCGTTCCAGAGGCCTATAACCGCATCTTCATCAGAATCCTGATAGGTTCGAATATTCATTCAGTAATGCACCGCCAGCCAGATCGTGTCTTCATCAGGCGACGTCCATTCCACTCGATGTCGCTCATGAGCAACAATGTTAACGTAATCGCCCTCTTCAAGGGTAACTGACGCCTTATCGGCGAAAGCAATCACCGCCCTGCCTCGCAGGACCATCACCCATTCAGCTCGCTCCTGGTCGTACCAATCGTCAGGCGCGGAGGCATGCCCCCTGGAGACAATTCGCTCGATACGCAGGCCTTCTCTCTCAACCAGACACTGGAACAGCTCTTCGGGTAGGTCATGTGGTATATCAGAAAAGAAATTACTCATGCTAGATAACTCATTGCGGATCGAACCACTGCCTCCAAATATTGCAGAACTTCATGAACACACTATTTAAGCTCCCATCGATAATAACGACAGCCGCCGGTTCGAAACTGCTTCTCCAGCGCTCTTCGACTGCGCTTCCATGCATCCATCTGCGGACCACTACCACCGTTGCTGCGCAACTCATCATAGCGCTCAATTTTCAGCTGCAGTTTTCGACATTCCTCAAGACTTGCCTGCTGCGCTAATACGACAGGACAAAAAAATGAAGCGATAACGATAGCCAGGCAAAGCAAACAACTTTTCATCACATACACCTCCCTGTGTATGCGCTCAGTCTAGCGCGTTATTAATCTCTATCGACAAATCATATTAGGGCATCAGTAATCAGAACTAGAGCTCAGTCTCGGCGGGGCTGTCAAAATCGCTTGGGCTTATGTTTCTACCAATGGCGCACCCAAAATTATTCCAGACTATTCTTTGCTTTTGTGAGCAAGCTTATGAGCATTTTTTTCCCAGTTCAGGCCATCGAAATCAACAATAGTCATTTTTGGCGGCTTGATATCCAGGCAGTGCACATTGACATCAATGCCATCGGGGTTTGACCGGGGAATGTAAAATGGCTTCATGCCGCAAACCTTACAAAAACTGTGTTTTGCGACACCCGTGTTGAACGTGTAGGTCGCGATGCATTCCTCACCGGCCAGCAATGTGAACTTACTCAAAGGAACAATAAGATGCAGATAACCCGCCTTTGCACAATGTGAGCAGTTGCAGTTCTCCAACTCAACCTCTTCAGGTGCCTCTACCTCAAACTTAATAGCCTGACAGTGACAACTTCCTGGGTAGATCATTCTGATCTTCTCCTTTGTTACGTCTCCGTGATTTATTCAAAACACTTTCATTGCTGCTCCAGCAACTTTCAAACGCTCGCTCAGAGCATGCGTTTTATAAACGCATAACGACTACTAATTGCATTTTTATACTTGGGAAGATCATCCGACGCATTTTCCTTACGGGTACCGTAGAACACATGCATCTCTGCCGGGGGCAAATCCTCCGAGTTCACGCAATTTCTGGCCGCTACAAAAGCGAAAGCTTTTTCCCCCTCACCCATCTTGGACAGGATAGGTTTGTCGCACGCAGGGCAACGCCCCCGATCGACAGCACCGATACGTTTGTATTTTGCAAACGATATATCGTGCCCGTCAGGCAATTGCACGTCATTCAGTTTGAACAGCGAGATATCGACAAAGGAAGCATCGTATTGCTGTTGGCAAATAGTGCAGTGGCAATAAAAACGCGTAATCGGCTCACCCTCAACTTCGTACTTGGTGGTCCCACAGGGACACTGGCAGGAATAGCGCATTATAATTTCTCTCCTTGTCTTAGGGGCTCTACTTTTAGTTCCCAGTTGGCGTGGTCAGCCGGACCCATTGGGCCAATCTTCCCCTCGGCCGAACGCAGCAAAATACGGGGATCATGAACGTCTCCCTCCTTTACAACAAAGCGAATATTACGCGTAGCTTTGATATCCTCCAACGGGTTACCTTTAACAATCACCAGGTCTGCCAACTTTCCAGTCTCAATGGACCCAAGCTTATCGGCAACGCCCAGAGCATTCGCCCCGTTTATGGTTGCCGCTTTTAACGCCGTAATCGGAGGAAGTCCTGCATAGGTCATTGCCAGTAACTCGCGGTGGTAAGCAAACCCCGGCAACAGGCTGGTGTAAACCGGCTCATCTGTACCGATAACCAGAAGATCGTCACCCCCAGCTTCATAAAGTGCATTCAGCTCCATCACTCGCTGCTTGAACTCTGGCCGACCAGACTCCGGCTCCGGGGGACCACGCCTTTCAAGCAGCTCCTGAGCATAGGGCGTAAAATATTTGGCCTCGTTCACCCAAACCATTTCGGCTTGATGGTCTCTGCGCAAGTTAATGCCGCCGTACATCTGTAAGTTCGCATCGTAGTACACGTGATGCTTGATCATTAGCGCTACTATTTCATGGGTTTCTGCCGTTTGTGCATCTCCAGGCTCCAGCGCGAGTGTTAGCTGATGTTCAATACGGTCCATGCCCATCAGAATGGCGTCGCGGGTAGAAAGGTCATACTCAACGTTGTAATTGGCAAGATGTCCGGCCGTTGTCATGCCGTTTTTGTGCGCCTGATCAATAATGACTTTTGCTTCAGCCGGTGTAGCTTGCTTTATCTTGATACTGATCACGCCTTGTCGCGCCCAGGCATCAACTTCGTCTCGAATCTCTTGTTCAGAAATATCATTTGGCCAGGCAATGCATTCATCAGCGGCCACCTTGACCTGATACTCACAACGAAAGCCACCGAAGTAAGGCCCCGATGCAAATAGACGAGGACCAACAGCTTCTCCAGCTTCAATACGGTCACGCTGGGCAATGACGCGTTCGGGAAAAAATTCTCCAGCGGACCAGGTACTGGTTACACCATTGGCAAGCAACACGATGCCGTTATACACAACCTCCTCTGCACGACCATTGTCTACAAGGTCAAGGTTATAGTGTGCATGGAGATCAATCATGCCTGGCAGAACTGTATCGGAGTCGGCTAACACTATGGCTTCTGTGTAACCTGAAGAATCTGCTTTGGCCTGAATATCAAGATCGACAATTTTTCCGTCCCGGATCAGCATGCCGCTGTTACGCCGCCGCGTATCGCTAACGCCGTCAAACAGCCAACCCCCTCGAATTAGCAAGGGCTCCGCCTCTGCTTTATTGCTTTCAGCGCTAACCTGAACCGCGATAAAACCGACCAACAACACAATGGCCTTGAACTGGCTCGCTAACTTCAAATTGTGGCTATCAAGCGCCATAATTTTCGTTTCTCCTGACATCCCCGCTTGTGACTATATCTTGATAGAGCGGCAAACGCCCCGCCGAGTTGCCTACGTGACTATTCTTATTTTTCTGTCTAACTGGCTGACCTTGCCCCATTAATTAGCTAAAAGCTCATAGCCTGCGTAAAAAGTCAGGCCGATTAAAATAAAGCAGCCAATCATAAAAAAGCGCCGCCTAACAGGAACGTAATTGGATCCCATATGAATAATTGCATGAGCAATCCGGCTCACAACAAACAGCCAGGCTGCCACCTGCACATAAATATTAACTGCTGAGATGCTCCATAACACACCAATCAGCACATAGAACAGCAGCGGCACTTCAAACTGATTGCGGATGCAGTTATTAATCTGCAAAACACCGTCTGGCCAGGCGTCATCATGAAGCGCCCTACGCTCTTCATTCACCTGGCCTAATGTCACTGCCTTTTTTTTCGCAACTGCGAGATAGATATACAGACAAAGCGTGAGCATCACCTGAATAAGAACGGGAGCAAATATGTATTTATCTTCCATTTGACGCACCAGCCTCATTAGCCATTTTTATGCAACGCTATCATCGCTAGCAACTTTAGTCATATCAACAGGGATTACCAGCTTGCCCGGGCACGGTGAGAGAGAGAATTTTGACAATTACAAAATACTGTATAAATATACAGTATATGTCAAACTACTCCGAACTTCACTGCCTCAGCTGCTACAGCTTCCTGCGCAGCGCCTCTCACCCCCACGAACTGGTAGAACGGGCGGCGCAACTGGGCTATGGCGCACTGGCCATCACCGATGAATGCTCTCTTGCGGGAGTAGTAAAGGCTCACGTAGCTGCAAAGGAGGCTGGGCTAAAACTGATCATAGGCAGTGAATTCAAGCTTGAGGAAGGCATTCGCCTGGTAGCTCTGGCGCCCTCTCGCGCAGCCTATAGCGAGCTATCAGGGTTAATCAGTATGGCCCGGCGGCGCAGCCCCAAAGGGGAGTATCGGGCCAATCTGCGAGATGTCATCTTTCACCTCAAGCGTTGCCTGCTGATCTGGTTACCCCGAGACAACGATGATCACGACAAGGCCTATGGGCAGCAATTGGCACGGCTGTGTAAAAATCGAATTTGGCTGGGCGTTAGTCACTTGCTGGGCAATGACGAAGCCCGGCATTTTGAAAATACCTCGGCACTGGCAGCCGCGCTGAATATTCCCCTGGTCGCCTGCGGCGATGTACGCATGCATCTGGCTTCCCGCAAACCATTGCACGATGTGTTTACCGCACTGCACTACAACACCAGCGTGGCCCAACTGGGTCGACGACGCCTGGGCAACAGCCAGCAACATTTGCGATCTCTGGAGCGAATACACCAACTCTATCCCCCCGAGCTGATTCTGGAGACTGAGCGCATCGTATCGCGCTGCAACTTCAGCCTGGACGAACTGCGCTATGAATATCCAGAGGAAGTTGTTCCTCAGGGTCATAGTGCCAATAGCTACCTGCGACAGCTGGTCGATGAGGGCAGCAAGCGCCGCTGGCCTACTGGCACCCCCGAGCCTGTTCAGCAACGTATCGACAGGGAGTTGGAGCTGATTGACGAACTAAACTACGAGTACTACTTCCTCACTGTTTACGACATTGTTGATTTCGCTCGCTCTCGGGACATTCTTTGCCAGGGTCGAGGCTCCGCTGCCAACTCTGTCGTCTGCTACTGCCTGGGCATTACCGAGGTATCTCCAGAGCAGATATCCCTTTTATTCGAGCGTTTTATCTCCAAGGAGCGCGACGAACCTCCTGATATTGACGTGGACTTTGAACACGAGCGGCGCGAAGAAGTTATTCAATACATTTACCGCAAATACAGTCGCCGACGTGCCGCTCTCGCCGCTACCCTTATCACCTACCGCTCACGCAGTGCTGTACGCGATGTAGGCAAGGCGCTGGGGCTGGATCCGGTATTCGTAGACGACCTGGCCAAATCGCTGGCCTGGTGGGATCGCACTGCCGACTTAAGCAAACGCTTTGAAGAGCAGGGCGTGGCAGGCCACAGCCAGCAGGCAGATTTATTCTACAACCTGGTGCAGCAAATTCTGGGTTTCCCCAGACACCTGTCCCAGCATGTAGGGGGGTTTGTTATTACCCGCAGCCCTATTTCTACACTGGTGCCGGTAGAGAATGCCAGCATGGCTGAGCGCACCGTTATTCAGTGGGATAAGGAAGATATCGAATCACTGGGACTGCTCAAGGTCGATATTCTTGCTCTGGGCATGCTCTCGGCCATCAGAAAAAGCCTGCAAATGGTACATCGCTATAACCCGGCGATTGCGACTGTCAGTGACATTCCCAAGGAAGACGCAGCTACTTACCAAATGCTGCAACAAGCCGACACCACCGGCGTATTCCAAATTGAATCGAGGGCACAAATGTCTATGCTGCCCAGACTCAAGCCAGAGTGTTTTTATGACCTGGTGATTCAAATCGCGATTGTCCGCCCAGGGCCTATACAGGGAGACATGGTGCACCCCTATTTGCGCCGTAAGCAGGGACTTGAGGTAATCACATATCCCTCGGAAGAAATAAAGGGCGTACTGGAAAGAACTCTTGGGGTGCCTATCTTCCAAGAACAGGTCATTCGCCTGGCCATGGTGGCAGCTGGTTTCTCCGGCGGCGAAGCAGACCAACTGCGCCGCGCCATTGCCAACTGGGGTCGCAACAGCAAGTTGCTTGGTTTTGAGCAAAAGCTCACTCAGGGCATGATAGAAAGAGGCTATGACGAGGACTTTGCCCGTCGTCTGTTTGACCAGATCAAGGGCTTTGCCGGTTACGGCTTTCCGGAATCACACTCTGCCAGTTTTGCCCTGCTGGCCTATATTTCCTCCTGGCTCAAGCGACACCACCCTGCTGCATTTTTTGCCGGCCTGCTAAACAGCCAACCCATGGGGTTTTATAGCGCATCACAGTTACTTCAGGACGCTCGCCGCCACGGCGTGGTTGCACTCCCCATAGACGTCAATCAAAGCGACTGGGACCACCAGTTACTGGATCAACACCGGGGCACCAACAAACCTGTTCGCCTTGGCCTGCGTTTGGTAAAAGGCTTGAGCCGAGGCGGTGCCCAGCGCGTCGTCGAAGGGCGCCAGCAATCTCCCTTTCGTCAAATCAGCGACCTGCGTCGCAGAGCCCAACTGGACAAACGTGATATGGAGGCATTGGCGGACGCAGACGCCCTGGTTTCCCTAAGCGGCCATCGCCATCAGTCTCAATGGCAAATTATGGCGCTTGAAGAGGCACGTCCTTTATTACAGGACGAGCAATTTCAAAACGCGCACTATTTCAATGACAAGGTACAACTACCCGCCCCAGCCGTTGCTGAAGAAGTATTGTCCGACTATCGCGCCACTGGCCTCACCCTGCGCGCTCATCCGCTAAGCCTGCTACGCGACCAGGCACCCTTCAACCGCTGTAAGAAGCAGGTAGATTTGCCACATTTGGGCAATCACCGCTTTGTACGCATCGCCGGACTGGTGACCTGTCGCCAACGCCCGGGCAGTGCCTCGGGCGTACTATTCCTCACTCTCGAGGATGAAACCGGCAATAGTAATGTCGTGGTCTGGCAACGTACCCAGCAGCACTTTCGCCAGGCGCTGATGTCGGCCCAGTTATTACTAGTCACTGGCACTGTCGAGACAAAAGATAACGTCACCCATGTTATCGCCGGAGCACTCTACGACTACACCAGTGAGCTGGATAACCTGCGGGTGAAGTCGAGAAACTTTCATTGATCCGGCTCTCAAAAACAACCGCTTAATCTTCAACCAGCTCTATTTCGATGCCCTACCCTGCTAACAAGACTTAATGTGACTAAACGTTAATCAGCGCTTGCGAGCTTGACCTGCTGTTCTAAAATGTAGTCTGGAAGAAATCTAGACTCCGAAGGAAACAACATGCGCATTGCCAAATACCTGATCGCCGCCACCGCACTGGTCGCCGCGACCACAGCACAGTCCCAGGTACCGCCACCAGCGGATGCTGGCGCCCTATCCAAAGTCTACCCTGGTTCAACTTACTCGCCATACGCAGGCCAAGATTTCGCTAATGATGTCTACTGGGGCGATACTCACCTGCATACCGATATGTCTATGGACGCAGGTGCCTTCGGCAATCGCCTTGACCTGAATGCTGCCTACCGGTTTGCCCGCGGCGAAGAAGTACAGTCCACTACCGCAGGGCCCGTGCGCCTGTCACGGCCTCTCGATTTCCTGGTGATTGCTGATCACTCTGACAACATGGGATTTTTCCCCGATATGCTGTCGGGAGCTCCCCACATCCTGTCCAATCCAACGGGTAAAGATTGGTACAACCGAATTAAGGCAGGCAAAGGCGTAGGAGTTGCGTTGGAATTGATTGGCCTGTTTTCACAGGGCCAGTTCGACCCTGAACTTGTTTACACCCCCGATTCAGCGCCCTACAAAGACGCCTGGGCGCGAACTGTAGAAGCAGCAGAACGTTTCAACGAACCGGGCCGGTTTACTGCCTTCATTGGCTATGAGTGGACCTCGTTAGTCAAAGGCGGAAACATGCACCGAGTCGTCATCTACCGCGACGGAGCCGACAAAGGCGGCCAAATGGTGCCCTACACCACCATTGAGCCTCAGGGCAGCGCCAACCCGATGGACTTGTGGAAATGGCTCGCAAATTTCGAAGAGAAAACCGGCGGCGACGTTCTGGCGATTGCCCACAATGGCAACCTCTCCAATGGCATTATGTTCCCAATGCAAGCTCAATATGATGGCAGGCGTTTGGACGCTAAGTACGTCGAGCAAAGATCCAAGTGGGAACCACTCTACGAAGCCACCCAAATCAAGGGAGATGGCGAAACTCACCCCCTACTCTCTCCAGATGACGAGTTTGCCGATTATGAAACCTGGGACATTGGCAACCTGGATGTATCGGAAGCGAAAGAAGACGCTATGCTGGCCTCAGAATACGCCAGGGAAGCGCTCAAGCGGGGCCTGCTCATCGAAGACAAGCTGGGCACCAACCCCTACAAATTTGGCATGATCGGTTCTACCGATAGCCACACCTCGCTCGCAACGGCGCAGGAAGACAACTTCTTCGGCAAGCACTCGGGCGCCGAGCCTAGCCCAGAGCGAATGGCTCACCCCTTTATGGCTACCGAACGCGGTTCCATCATGGGATGGCAGCAGGTCGCTTCAGGCTTAGCGGCGGTTTGGGCCAAGGAGAATACCCGGGCGGCGATTTTTGATGCCATGGAGCGAAAAGAAACCTATGCCACTACCGGCAGTCGGATGCGAGTCCGTCTTTTCGGTGGCTGGAACTTTACGCTTGCAGACATGAATAACCGTCAGCTGGCTTTTACCGGCTACAGTAAGGGAGTTCCCATGGGAGGCGACCTGCCTTCGCGGGGCGAGAAGAGTAAGTCAGCTCCCAGCTTTATGGTGTATGCCTTACGTGACCCAATCGGCGCAAATCTGGACCGCATCCAGATCGTAAAGTCCTGGCAGGATGGCAAAGAGACCAGGGAGAAGGTCTACAACGTCAGCTGGTCTGGCGATCGCCAGGCAGGAGCAGATGGCAAGATACCCGCTGTTGGCAATACTGTGAACGCCAACACCGCATCGTGGACCAACACCATTGGTGCCCCTGAGCTGGGTACAGTCTGGACAGACCCTGACTTTAACCCGAAACAACGTGCGGTCTATTATGCCCGTGTTCTGGAGATACCCACCCCTCGCTGGTCAACCCACGACGCGGTACGTTTTGGTATCGACATTCCTGAAGGTGCTCCTGTTTCAACTCAGGAACGGGCCTACACTTCGCCAATCTGGTACACCCCCTAGCAATCGGGAACAACGACAGGCAGTAAAACAAAAAAGCCCGGGGAAACCCGGGCTTTTTTGTAGCTTGACCACTGGCTAATCCCAGCCTTCGACCCCGGACATATCAGGCAGATGGTGTGCAATGCCCTTGTGACAATCGATACAAGTCTTCTCACCGTTGGCTAACGCTGTGGAGTGCTGTGTGGCGGCACGCTGACTCTGCCAAGTGAAATCCATGTACTCAAAATCGTGGCAATTGCGACATTCAAGAGAGTCGTTCGCTTTTAGCCGATTCCATTCACGCTCTGCCAGTTCACGGCGCTTGGCCACAAATTTTTCGCGCGTGTTAATGGTGCCAAATATCTTGCCCCAGACTTCTTTGGAAGCCTGCATCTTGCGCGCGATTTTATTTGTCCAGTCGTGAGGCACGTGACAGTCGGAGCACTTGGCCCTCACGCCAGAGCGGTTAGTAAAGTGAATCGTTGACTGTAGCTCCTCATAAACGTTTTCACGCATTTCATGACAGCCGGTACAGAAGGTCTCCGTATTAGTGAACTCCATCGCGGTGTTAAAGCCACCCCAGAAGATAACCCCCATGATGAAGCCACCCAAGGTCAGAAAACCCAGACTGTAATACTTACTTGGAGTGGAGATTGCTCGCCAGTAACGTTTAATTGTTTCTATCACCAGAAATGCCTCTATTTACGCGCCGCGCGCAGCAGGTCGTCAATGTCCTCAAACTCGTTATCCAACAGCGGATCTACGTCTATTTGCACGACGTGACACTGATTACAAAAATAACGTCGCGCGGAAATATCAGCGAGGAAATTTCCCTCTCGGTCCATGTAATGAGTCACGCTGACCATCGGTGCCTGGCTTTCCTCAGTACGCCTGCGGCTATGGCAAGACATACACTTATTGGCATTAGTATCGATCTGATAATTGTCGATTTTGTGGGGGACCGTCGGCGGCTGCATGGGGTAGGCACGCTTGCGCTTTACATCATCATTTTCCACTCGACTAATTTTTGGGGGATTCGGTTCGACATCCAGCGCTGCATCGCGAGTCGTAGCAACATTCTGTGCCAATGCACCAGCGGTCAGTGCAAGACCCAGCAAGACAGTAATTGTCATACGTGATTTCATGGTCTGCCTCCTATGCCTTAACGATCTTGACGGCGCATTTTTTGAAGTCCGTTTGCTTGGACAGCGGATCGGTGGCATCGAGGGTCACCTTGTTAATCAGCTGACTGGAATCAAACCAGGGCACGAATACCAGGCCTTTTGGCGGTTTGTTGCGCCCTCGCGTTTCCAATCGGGATCGGATTTCTCCGCGTCTGGATACCACTTTGACCTCGTCGCCACGGCGCAACTTGCGTTGACGAGCATCATCGGGATGCATGTAAACCAGCGCATTAGGCACGGCTTTGTGCAACTCCGGAACACGGCGAGTCATGGAGCCAGAGTGCCAGTGCTCAAGCACGCGGCCGGTAGACAACCAAAGGTCATATTCGTCATCTGGACTTTCGGCGGGTGGTTCATAGGGCAGCGCGAACACGACCGCCCTACCGTCGGGCTTACCGTAAAAATCGAAACCTTTACCCTCTTTTACATAGGGGTCAGAGCCCTCCCGGAAACGCCATTTGGTCTCTTTACCATCCACAACCGGCCAGCGCTTACCGCGCACCTGGTGATAAACATCGAAGTCGTCCAGATCATGAGCCTTGCCACGGCCAAACATAGCGTACTCTTCGAATAAACCCTTTTGTAAATAGAAACCAAAGTCTTCGGCTTCATGATTGCTATAACCTTCCTCAATATCCGAGTTGGGGTAGCGATCTACCTGACCATTGCGATACAGCACGTCGTATAGGGTTTTGCCTTTGAATTCAGGATTGGCTGCCAGAATCTCCGCTGGCCAAACCTCGTCGGTAGTAAAGCGCTTGGAAAACTCGACCAATTGCCACAGGTCAGACCGAGCCTCTCCCGGAGCATCAACCATCTGGTGCCAGAATTGGGTGCGACGCTCGGCGTTACCATAAGCCCCCTCCTTCTCTACCCACATGGCGGTCGGCAAAATCAGGTCAGCCGCTTGAGCAGTGACCGTCGGATAGGCATCGGAAACGACAATAAAATTATCGGGATTGCGGTAACCCGGCAGCGTCTCCTCGTTGAGGTTGGGGGCGGCCTGTACATTGTTATTGACCTGCACCCAGTAGGCATTAATCTTGCCGTCCTTTAAATCGCGGTTTTGCTGCACAGCGTGAGAGCCGACCCAATCAGGCACAATACCCTCGGGAAGCTTCCAGTATTTCTCTGCAATTTTGCGGTGCTCAGGGTTATTGACCACCATGTCGGCTGGCAAGCGATGCGCGAAAGTTCCGACCTCACGCGCCGTCCCACAGGCTGAGGGCTGACCTGTCAGCGAAAAGGGACTATTACCTGGTTCTGATATTTTGCCCGTGAGCAGGTGCACGTTATAAAGCATGTTGTTTACCCACACTCCCCGAGTGTGCTGGTTAACCCCCATGGTCCACAATGACATCACTTTGGTGTTGGGATCTGCATACAACTCAGCCAACGCCTGCAGGCGCTCGGGTGAAACACCGGACAATTTTGCAACGTATTCTTCGTCGTAAGTGGATACGAATTCAGCAAATTCCTCGAAGTCAATCTCTTCGGAGCCACCACTACCAGAGTTGGCGGCTTTCGCTTCCAAAGGATGCTCCGGGCGCAGGCCGTAACCAATATCCGTTACGCCTTTGCGGAAATTAACGTGCTTACCGACAAAGTCCTTGTTCACTTTGCCTTCCCGAATTATGTAGTGGGCAATATAGTTTAGGATCGCCATATCAGTCTGTGGTGTGAAAATCATTGGCATATCAGCCAATTCAAACGACCGATGCTCGAAGGTTGAAAGCACTGCCACTTTCACACCAGGATTGCTGAGACGGCGATCAGTGATGCGCGTCCACAAGATGGGGTGCATTTCTGCCATATTGGAACCCCAGAGCACAAATGCATCGGCATTTTCCATATCGTCATAACAGCCCATAGGCTCGTCAATGCCGAATGTGCGCATGAAACCGCCCACCGCAGATGCCATGCAGTGGCGAGCATTAGGGTCAATGTTATTGGAGAGAAAACCCGCCTTCATTAATTTGGACGCAGCGTAGCCCTCCCAAACTGTCCATTGTCCGGAGCCAAACATGCCAATGCCACGCGGTCCTTTCTCTTTTAATGCTTTCTTGAATTTTTCTTCCATGACATCGAAGGCTTCATTCCAGCTAACCGGAGTGAACTCACCTTCCTTGTCATACTTGCCATTTTTCTTGCGCAGCAGGGGTTGGCGCAACCTGTCTTCACCGTAAAGAATTTTCGCCAGGAAATAACCCTTAACACAGGCCAGGCCCCGATTGACTTCAGAGTTAATGTCCCCGTGAGTGGCTACAACTCTATTATCTCGAGTCGCCACATTGATACTGCAGCCAGTGCCACAAAAGCGACAAGCCGCCTTGGACCACTTCAGTTGGGTATCAGAGGTAATAATATTCGTGGCTGCAGCCGTTGTCGTAATGCCTGCAGCAGCTGCGGCCGTAGCCACCGCGTTTGCCCTGATGAAATCTCGGCGGGTAGTGCTCATTCGTGACTCCCTGTTTCTAATTCCGTTTCGGTCTCGTCGTCGATTTGGTGGTAGACCAGCGCTACGCTAATCACCCCCGAAAGTGCTTCCAATGCACTAATGCGTTCCATGACTGCGCCCTCATTTGCGGTTTCAAGCAAAACCACAAGTTTTCCCGCTTCACTGTGTTCAGGGACGCTCGCATCGGGAAGAGCTTCGATAGCTGGGATAATCGTCGCGATAAGTTCAGGACGGCAGTGAACCACCAGGCTGGAGATATGCACGCCTCCGCCGGCAGTATCGCCTCTTAACAAGGCGCGTCTTGTTAAACGCATAGCGGTTAGCCCGGTGGGCCCAGAAGAATCTGGCTCATCCAAACGATGAATCCGTATCCGCCTACGATAGCAATAGAGAGTGCTGGTGCTAAAAACACACACAGCAAAATAAAGGAGCGAAACTCCGTTTTTTTATCGACTTCTTGCACCGGCTTCCCTGTCTTTAATCTTTGTGCTCTGAGGAGTATAGGCCTCCGTCGTTCACAGGCAAACAAAAAACTCCCATCAGGCATTGGAACCTTGATCTAAGACATGAAAAGCCCATTTATGCTCGGTTTACATTGCAGGGCTGACACTCTGGCTTCTGGTCCCGCCATATCAACTTACCGCTGGACAATTCGCTCAAAAAACGCCCATACCAGTTCGGCAGCGTCGGCCTCATGGCTGGTCGCGCCGAGAATCCTAGGGGCTGAATAGACTGGATTGGGAAAGGTGTGACCACCCCCCACGATTGAAATCAGTGTCACTGGCATTTTATCGGTTTCAGCCCATTCTAAAATTTCAATGGCAGTACCGTCCTCAACATCTGTTTCTGGCCTGTTAACCCGTTCTCCAGCGCCAGCATACCCCGCCAATTTGGCCCAATAGTCGGCACTTGCCCGGGCCGATTGCACGGCGCCCCGATTTTCACCAAAAACAACGACATCTCCGCCTGCATAGGGGTTGATGGCGTCTTCTGTGCCTGTCAGCAGCACTATGGGAACTGGTTCACCCGCGGGTTTGCATTCAGAGTTATTTTCCACCGGGAGATTCGCCATCAACACCGCCGCCCCGGCCAGAAGGTCTGGCGCTTCGTATGCCAGGCGATAGACCATATGACCACCGTTAGACATCCCCGCCACGAAAACCTGCTCTGGATCAATGTCGTACCGAGTTTCCATCTCAGCAATCAACCGGCGTACAAAACCGACATCATCGATTTTATTCAGGTTTGCTGAATAGGTTGCCGCAGCTCTGCAATCATTCCAGTGCCGCTCAAAACCCGTTGGGTAAACGACCACAAAACCCTCTCGCTCAGCGAGAACGTCAAAACTGTAATAGGAACCCGCTCGGGCCATCGCGCCATCGGAACCCGAACCCCTGAGAATAATAAGAAGCGGCGCTTGCTGGCCAAGCGACGCGGGGGTATAGGACAACCACTGTCGCTGCTGTCCATCGTGCTGTAAAACGCCGTTTTCGACGACACCTGGTAGTTCGGGCGGCGCGATTTCATCCCAACTTAGATACCAGTACCGTGCAAATGCTGCAGTGGCGGCAATGACCACTGCGATAACAAGCAGTATCTTGAGCGCAAGTTTCATGGACTAATTACAGGAGATCGCGCCCCTTGTTGGCGGCAATGCGCATGCGCAGAGCATTCAATTTGATAAAGCCCTCTGCATCAGCCTGATTATAGGCGCCTTCGTCATCTTCGAAAGTCGCGATACTTTCGTCGAAAAGGCTGTCTTCAGATTGACGGCCCGCAACAATGACGTTGCCCTTGTAAAGACGCAGCTTAACCACGCCATTGACCACTTGCTGCGACTCATCGATTGCGGCCTGCAGCATTTTGCGCTCCGGGCTCCACCAGTAGCCGTTGTAAATTATTTTGGCGTAACGCGGCATTAATTCGTCTTTGAGGTGAGTCACCTCACGATCCAGGGTGAGCGACTCTATAGCGCGGTGTGCCTTAAGCATAATAGTGCCCCCGGGGGTTTCATAGCAGCCGCGAGACTTCATACCCACGTAACGGTTCTCGACGATGTCGTCACGACCGATGCCATTGGCGCCACCGATTTTATTCAGCGTCTCAAGCACCGTCGCCGGGCTCATGGTCTCGCCATTAATAGCAACAATATCGCCCTTCTCATAAGTCAGCTCAATGTAGGTTGCTTCATCTGGCGCTGCCTCGGGGCTGACACTCCAGCGCCACATGTCTTCTTCAGGCTCCGCCCAGGGGTCTTCCAACAGATCGCCTTCGTAAGAAATATGCAGCAGATTCGCGTCCATCGAGTAAGGAGACTTTTTCTTGGCGTTGGCGAAATCGACAGGAATATCGTGCTCGGCGCAATAGTTCATCAATGATTCTCGGGAGCCAAGGTCCCATTCGCGCCAGGGTGCAATAACCTGAATACCGGGCTTGAGCGCGTAGGCGCCCAGCTCGAAACGGACCTGGTCATTGCCCTTACCAGTGGCGCCGTGAGAAATAGCGCTAGCGCCGGTTTCATTGGCAATTTCAATCAGTCGCTTGGCGATCAGCGGGCGGGCAATTGAGGTACCCAGCAAGTACTCGCCCTCATAAACGGTGTTGGCACGGAACATAGGGAATACGAAGTCGCGCACAAACTCCTCACGCAGGTCGTCAATGTAAATTTCCTTAATGCCCATGGCTTCTGCTTTGGCGCGGGCTGGCTCTACTTCTTCACCCTGGCCGATATCCGCAGTAAATGTAACCACCTCGCAGTTGTAGGTGTCCTGCAGCCAGCGCACGATGACCGAGGTATCGAGGCCACCGGAATAAGCCAATACGACCTTGTTTACGTCTGACATGTTTCGCTCCGTTCAATCCTGCTTAAAAAGGTCGGCCATTCTACTGGAAGCGAGAGCGGAATTCATCGGTTCCTATCGATGCTGTTGCGGGTTTCTTGCCTTACTGGCTCGCTACCGGGGCATTAAGATAGCCATTATTTAATCCCACAGCTCCCAGAGACCTGACCCAGCTGCACTTTTACGGTAGCATTCGCACTTCTGTACCCTGTAACAGGCTCCACGTGAACGAACTAACGATCACCCGCCCCGACGACTGGCACGTCCATCTGCGCGATGGCGCGGCCCTAGAACAAACCTGTGCTGACATGGCTCGCTACTTTGGTCGTGTCATCGTAATGCCAAATCTGACACCCCCGGCAACCAGCGTGGCCCAGGCATTGGCCTACCGCGACCGGATTACGGCAGCCATGAGCAATGCGCCCCGGCAGTTTGAGCCGCTAATGGTGCTTTACCTCACTGACCAGACCGATGCCGCTGAAATCAACCTGGCCGCAGCGTCTGACTTCGTGCATGGCGTGAAACTTTACCCAGCAGGCGCAACCACCAACTCTGATGCAGGTGTAGCCGAGCTGGACGGTCTGTTTCCGGTGCTTGCGGCTATGGAAGAGGCAGATTTACCGCTACTGGTTCACGGCGAAGTCACCGATCACCACATTGATATTTTCGATCGGGAAAAAGTATTTATCGACCGCCACCTCGAACCCATTGCAAAGCGCTTTCCTGGATTACGCATTGTGTTTGAACACATCACTACCCGCGATGCGGTGCAGTTTGTGCGTGAGGCAGGAAACAATGTAGCGGCAACTATAACCGCACACCACCTGATGTTTAACCGCAATGATATGCTGGTGGGTGGAATCCGCCCGCATTACTACTGCTTACCCATACTGAAGCGCAATGTGCACCAAAATGAACTGATGGAAGCAGCGAGCTCAGGCAATCCGAAATTTTTCCTGGGCACCGACTCAGCACCCCATACGCGCCAAAGCAAGGAATCCGACTGTGGCTGTGCGGGGGTTTATACCGCCCACGCCGCCATTGAGTTTTACGCAGAAGTCTTTGATCAGCTGGGCGCACTGGACAAGCTGGAGGGGTTTGCCTCGCATTTTGGTGCCGATTTCTATCGCCTGCCGCGCAATAGCGATACTGTCACTCTGCGGAAAGAAGAGTGGCAAGTGCCGGCACAACTACCGCTGGGGGAAGACACGCTGACCCCCCTCGCTGCAGGTGAAACTATTGCCTGGAAGGTTATTTAAATGGTCGATTCCATGGCCGATGGCCCCCACAGAATCAGCGAACGGTTCCGCGGCTTTTTACCGGTCGTCATCGATATCGAGACAGGCGGCTTTAACGCCAGCACCGATGCTGTACTGGAAATTGCCGCAAGCCTGGTGCGAATGGACGAGGATGGCATGCTGGCTGTTCATCGCACCCTGGAATTTAATGTGAAACCCTTCGAAGGCGCCAACATTGAACAGTCGGCTTTGGACTTCACTGGCATCGACCCCTGGCACCCGTTCCGCGAAGCCGTGGACGAAGCCGATGCATTGGGTGAACTATTCAGAGCCATACGCAAAGAAATTCGCGAACAAGCTTGCAGTCGCGCCATACTCGTCGGGCACAACGCGCACTTTGATGCAGGCTTTGTTAACGCCGCAGTAGAGCGGTGCGATATTAAACGAAACCCCTTTCACCCGTTCTCGTTCTTCGACACTGCAACGCTGTCTGGTCTGGCCTATGGTCAAACAGTGCTAGCCAAAGCTTGCGCAGAGGCTGGCATCGACTTCAATAACGAACACGCTCACTCAGCCGCATACGATGCTGAGCGGACCGCTGAATTATTTTGCGAGATCGTTAATCGTTGGAAGGAGTGCGGCGGCTGGATGCCCAGTTTCGGTTAATCCTCGCCGCTGATCTGGTTGAGAATCAAGTCCAACTCGCTCATCACCTCGTCGATAGCATCCAGGCCCAGCAACTCGTATTTCAAATACTCCTCCAGAGGTAACAGCTGTATCAAGGCCCAGGCGACGTTCCAGGCATCGCCATAGTCCAACTGCAGGCCCATCTGCTGCACGTGGGGATGGCTTTCAAGACTCTGCAGTACGTCCAGCATCGGCTGCCATTTGGCCTCCATAGACACCGAAGCAGGATTATCTCGATAAACCACCTCTCCCAGAACCAAGCCATTGGATTGGGTTTCGGTTTCATAAAGATCGAAGCGCCCTTCTCCCTGGATAGTTATACCCAACAGGCCATTGGGCAGTTGATCCCAGTCGACGATGCGAGCCAGGGTGCCCCAGTCGCCTAACTCTGAGGACGCGCGTCCTCGCCCTGCCACTTCTGAACCGCGGCGAATCCACACAATACCGAAAGGATCTCCGGTCTTCATACTACTGCGGACCAGATCAATATAGCGCTGCTCAAATATTTGCAGGGGCACTTTACCGTGGGGCAGTAACACTCCTGACAGCGGAAACAGGGAAATAGTCGTCATTTAACATCATCACTTTTTGGTTGGCTCAAAATTTCCAGCTCGTCAAGAATGCGCAAGGCCTGCTCGCGAGTTTCTGCGCAGATACTGGTCTCCGCCTTAAAAGCATCACACAAAGCTGGCCGTCGGGAATCACCAAAAAGACGACAGCTCATCTGCTCATCCAGGTGCACACAAGCAACACCCGCTGGCTTGCCATGCGGCATACCGTAAAAGCCCTGATGAATCGAGGGAGCGATGCAGCAAGCGCCGCACTGAGTTCGGCACTCCACGCTTGCGCTTACTCCTGCTCAGGGCCCAATGGCTTGAATAGGATGATCATCAGCGGCAGCAACAATAGCGCACCAAGCACAGCAGCCACCATCGCCAATACCGTTAACAACCCAAAGTAAATGCTGGGATTGAAGTTGGAGAGTGTCAGCGTGCAAAAGCCAATCACCACGGTCAGAGTGGTGTAATACATCGCTCGACCGATGGAGCTATGGCAGCGATACATGGCAGCGCGGTAATTCCTGTCTATCTGGAACTCTCGCATATAACGATGCACATAATGGATACAGTCATCGACCCCGATACCCACCACAATGGCGGCGATAGTAATTGTCATAATATCCAGCGGTATGCCCAGCAAGCCCATCACTCCCAATACCAACGCTGCGGCTAGCACATTAGGCGCGAGCGCGATAAATGACAGGGACAGGGAGCGAAAAAGTATCAGGAACATCAATAGAATCGCTGAAAAAACCGCCCCCAGAGTCAGAATCTGCGAGCGAAAGAGACTCTGCAACACGTTGTTGTAGAGCACCAGCATGCCAGTGAACTGTATTTGTTCCTCGGCGAAACCCATTTGCGTAGTGAGATGATTGCGCAAGTCCGTCAAAAATTCATCGCGGCGCAAATTTTCACTGGTTTCCTTAACTCGCACTGTAACGCGGGCCTGTTCATTCTCCGGATAAAAATATGGGTCGACCATCATGCCCTTGATGTCGTCAGGCAGGCTCTTCTGCACCAGTGCCAACTCGACGCTGCCGATATCATCACCGAGAAGGTTCTTGACCACGGTGAACACCGTCGACAACGACAGCACCTTACCCGTTTCCGGCAGCGAATCTACGTAGTTATGAACCGCATCCAGTTCTCGCATGCCCTCCAGACTGAACCAGTAGCTGGGCTGGAAGTCTTCGCCGCCTGAATCGGAAAAACTATCGAAGTCGTCGCTAAATTCGTCATCCCAGTCATCGCCAAGGTCTTCCCCTGAGCTGGCAAAATCATCTAACTCCTCGGCAAACGGATCATCCACGTCCACCGGCGCGGCATCCTCTGCTGCCACCATCGGCGCCAGGCCCGGCAGCGGCTGATCCATATCGGGTGGGGATATGACAATGTCCAGCGGGATAGTGCCGCCCAGCTTGGAGTCCAACAGCTCCATGCCCTGATAAATTTCAGTGGAGTGATGAAAATAATCGATAAACCGGTTCTCTACCTGCAGTCGACTAACGCCGAGGATGATCAGCAATGAGACTGCGCCGGTCACTCCCAGAATTGCCGCACCGCGCTTATCGGTGATTTTGGCAAACCAGGCGGTAAGGGTAGGGTCGGCACCCGTGTGATGGTGCGGCCGGCCCTCGGGCCAAACCAGCATCATGCAGGGCACCACGATAAAAGATAGCAACAGCGCGACGGATATCCCCACCGTCATCATCCAACCAAAATCGATCACCGGCTGAATACCGGAAACCACCAGCGAAACAAACGCCACAATAGTTGTAATACCAGTGTAAAAACACGGTACCGCCATCAGCTGTACTGTGCGTAATACGCGCTCATACAAGTCACCATCGGGCTGCTCCGCGTGCAGTTCCCGGTAACGCACCACCAGGTGAATACAGATTGCCAGCGTGATGATTAGCAACACCGCAACAAAGTTGGAGGAAATCACAGTCATACGCCAGTCCAGCGCACCCAGTAAACCCAGCATGACCACCACCGTAGAACTGCAGGTCACCAGCGGTATCGCCACCCAACGTACGCGGCGGAAAATAATTGCCAACACCACCAGCATAATGCCAAGGATGGCGCCACCAAAGGTCACCAGGTCGCTGCGTACAAAGCTCACCATATCGGCGGCGATCATGGGAACTCCTCCCACGAAAAGCCGTGCATATTGGCTGTAATTTGCTGCAACTTCGCGAACCGCTTCAACCAGATTGCTCTGCGCCTCGAGTGTCATTGCTGTGTGAGCTTTAAACGCCTGCTCCGTGCTGGCCAGTTCTTTTGCTTCTTCGCCGCTCAGCCCCTGCTCGTCGCGCTTGATACGCAGAGCCTCGCGGCCTGCAAGCAGATCAAAATAACGTTCGTCTCGCTGTAAATTTATCTGCACTGCAGTGACATCGCCATCGCGACTGGCAAGCAGGTCAGCGTAAATCGGGCTGGTGGTCAGCTCGGTAAGTACCAGTTCTCGGTCAATATCCGCCTGCTTCAGGCTGGGGAGTGGTTCAGAAGAAGTAATATCTGAAAGCCCAACCCTTGGGCTCTCTAACAGCGGCACATCCCACACCGTCACCACCGATGACACACCTTCAAGCTGGCGCAGCTCATCTGCCATGGCTTTAAGCGGCAGCAAGGACGCATCAGCCAGCAATGGCCCGCCAGACTGCCAGGTGATCAGTAAAAAGTCCTCTGATGAAAAACGGCCGCTGACCTCTCGATAAATTTCAAGAGACGGATCGCCCTGAAGCATCAAGGAATCCGCCGAGGCATCGAGTTTTATCTTGGGTATCTGGGTCGCAAAGCCAGCCACCAGCAGGGCAACCATGAACAGCGAAAGCCATGGGGCACGCAATACCAGTTGTTCATACAGTGAACTCAGGAACGGTCTCACGCCATGACCTCCATAGCTGCCAAAATTTTATCGTGAATGCCGCCGAAACTACCATTACTCATGATCACCACCTGGTCTCCCGTTTGCACCTCGCTGATGACTTCAGCCACCAGTTCATCAATATCGCTAGCAAGGGTCGCCACCGAACTCTTATCCACCACGTCCTGTAAGGACCACTCCATCCCCTCTGGCTGAAACCAGTAAACCCTATCGGCATCCCGGGTCGACTCAGCCAGCCGGGCCCTATGCTCACCCATGCGCATAGTATTGGACCGCGGTTCTATCAACGCGATCAACCGGCCACCCCCACCGCGCGCCCGCAGACCTTGCAACGTCGTCGCTATAGCAGTGGGATGATGCGCAAAATCATCGTAGACGGCTACACCCGCAACTTTACCCAGTAGCTCGAGACGTCGTTTCACGCCACGAAACTCCGCCAGCGCCTCAGCCGAAATCCGGGGTAGCACACCCACATGATGAGCAGCTGCCATTGCGGCGAGCGCGTTCTCAACATTGTGAAGGCCACAGTGGGTCCAGCGCACCAGGACTGGATCACCCCCGCCAACGCTAACCTCGAAAACTGAGCCGTCGTTTTCTATCAGCTCAGCATTCCAGTGGCCCGCACCGGCGATAGAGGTTGCGCACATTTCGCTCCAACAACCCTGCGCCAGGGTCTCGTCGATGCTTGCAGTAGCGCGGGGGTACACGATCTTTCCGTCGGAAGGAACGGTACGCACAAGGTGATGAAACTGACGTTGAATTGCCGCTATATCGGGAAAAATATCCGCGTGGTCGAACTCCAGGTTATTGATCACCAACGTACGAGGACGATAATGGACAAACTTGGAACGCTTATCAAAAAACGCAGTGTCGTATTCGTCGGCCTCGACCACAAAAAAATCTGTGCTCCCGGTACGGGCAGAAAGACCAAAATCGGCAGGGACGCCACCAATCAAAAAACCCGGTGCCATGCCGGCATATTCCAGAATCCAGGCCAGCATGGAGCTGGTCGTGGTTTTGCCATGGGTACCGGAAGCCGCCAACACCCACTTACCTGCGAGCACATTCTCTGCCAGCCACTGTGGGCCCGATGTGTAGTTAAGCCCTGAGTTCAGCATATATTCTACTGCTGGATTACCCCGGGCCAGGGCATTGCCAACCACCACGCAGTCGGGAGCAGGTTGCAAGTGCTCGGCCTTGTAGCCTTCCATCAGGCTAATACCTGCTGATTCCAACTGGGTGCTCATCGGTGGATAAACATTGGCGTCGGAGCCTGTCACTGTAAATCCTTGTTCCCGAGCCAACAGGGCAATACCGCCCATGAAGGTGCCGCAGATTCCCAGGATATGAATATGGCCTTTCAAAAAAGCTTCTCCTTTAACTAGCCGCCAATGGTATCACTTTGCCACTCGTGTTGACGCAATTGGGACCAATACGTTCCATCTACGATGCGATATGCCGTATGATTGCGCCAACACAAACCCAGCCTGTGCGATGGCCGCACTCGCCAAAAGGGAAACCGCAAATGCCAAAGAAGAATGCCTTCTACGCCCAGTCGGGTGGAGTCACATCTGTGATCAACGCCTCGGCCTGTGGCGTCATTGAAACAGCTCGCAAACACAAGTCAGAAATTGGCAAAGTCTATGCCGGGCGCAATGGCATTATCGGCGCTCTACGCGAGGAATTGATCGACACCAGCAAGGAGAGCCGCTCTGCTATCCACGGCTTGCTCACCACGCCCTCGGGGGCGTTTGGCTCCTGCAGGCATAAGATGAAGACTATTGAAGAGAATCGCGCCGAGTACGAGCGCCTGATTGAAGTCTTCAAAGCCCATAACATCGGCTACTTTTTATACAATGGCGGTGGTGACTCTGCAGATACATGCCTCAAGGTGTCCCAGCTAAGCGAAGCTATGGGCTACCCGCTGCAAGCTATTCACATACCTAAAACCATCGACAACGATTTGCCGCACACCGATAACTGTCCTGGCTTCGGCTCGGTGGCCAAGTACATCGCCATTTCCACTCGAGAGGCGGCCCTGGATGTAGCGTCCATGTGCGAAAGCTCTACCAAGGTATTTATTCTCGAAGTCATGGGACGCCACGCCGGTTGGATTGCGGCATCCGGCGGTCTTGCGGCTGAACAGGAGGGAGACGCGCCACACATTATTCTGTTCCCTGAAATTGCCTTTAATCGGGAAAAATTCCTGGCTAAGGTAAAACGCACCGTCAAGAAAAACGGGTACTGCGTTATTATCGCCTCGGAAGGCGCGCAATATAAGGATGGCAGCTTCCTTGCGGAATCAGGACTCAAGGATGCCTTTGGTCACAGTCAATTGGGCGGTCTTGCACCCAACCTGGCCCAAATGATAAAGGATGAGCATGGCTACAAGTACCATTGGGCCGTCGCCGACTACCTGCAACGCGCGGCGCGCCATATTGCCTCCCAAACTGACCTGGACCAGGCCTATGCAGTCGGTGAAGCAGCTGTTGAAATGGCGCTAGAGGGAAAAAACTCAGTCATGCCCTGTATCGTGCGCGGCAAAGGCAAACGCTACCGCTGGAGTATTGGCGAGGCTCCCCTGGATGAAGTGGCTAACGTAGAGAAGATGATGCCGCGCAGTTTCATCACCCGGGATGGGTTTAACATCACACAAGCGGCGAGGGAGTACCTGGAGCCACTAATTCAGGGAGAGGCATACCCGGAGTATAAAAACGGCATGCCCAAGTACGTACGCCTGAAAAATCAGCTGGTGCCAAAAAAGCTCGCAAAAGGTTTTAAAGTCTAGCTCTGCTCGCGTTCAACGCTTTTGTAATAGCTCGTCCGGAAGCGCTCACAACAGCTGCATCTGCGGCGTTACGGCGATAAGCAGGGCCGGTTTTTTGGGTTATCGATAGCGTGAAAAGTTCGACTTAGAGAGAGCGGATTTTGCCTATCAATCACTGTACAATGCGCGCCTCCATTCTGAGGCAACTACTAAGGAACTAGCATGTACAGCAACCGCGACTTCAACCGCTGGCGACGCCATCCATGGCACGGCCTGCACATTCGCGCCGACGAGGCCCCTGAAGACGTTCTCCAGGTTTACATCGAAATGACTCCAGACGACGTGGTCAAGTACGAGTTGGATAAGGCATCCGGGTTCCTGATGGTTGACCGTCCACAACGCACCACTTCCAGCCCCCCGGCCTTGTATGGATTTCTGCCGCGCACCTATTGTGCCGAAGAAGTCGCCAAAATGTGTCCCTCTGTGGAAGTCGCTGACGGTGACCCACTGGATATCTGCGTATTCTCCGAGCGACACATTACCCGCGCCGACATCGTGCTCAATGCCCGCGTAGTAGGCGGCATTCAGATGATCGACGATGGCGAAGCCGACGATAAAATCATCGCCGTTCTGGAAGGTGACAATATCTGGGGCGACGTTAAAGACATCGCCGACCTGCCCAGCATCAAAACCGAGCGACTGCAGCACTACTTCTCGACTTACAAGATGATTCCGGGCAAGGACATTGAGATTTGCGTGGACCATGTTTATGGCCGCGATGAAGCTCTGCGCGTTATCGCTGCAGCCGAGAAAGATTACTGGAATCACTATGGCCACCTGCACGAGCAGGCCAAAGCCAAGGAATAAGCCCTTCGGTCCCGGTGCGCCAGCGCCGGGACTCATTGCTACCTATACCATCGAACACCAACCCTTCGGCACTTTGACATAGCTGTCAATAATTGCCCCCAGATCCTTTGCTATCTCCTCGCGCAGCAACAGCTCGTCACCCCAACACTGCTGCAAGGTGGAGGCATCCAGCACAGTTTCCAAACCCTCGGATATCGGTGCAAAACTGAGATGCCAGCGTTCGACCGCAACCCCGCCATGGTCTTCTGCATAGGGACGAAAGAAGCCATGTGACTGGGCCGCATTCATACGTCCATCTAACCAGCGATGCAGCGGGTCAAAAATCGCGCCGGGAGCAACCTCCTCTGGGCTGAGTTGGAGCTGGTAGGCGGCAGGCATCGCAGCCGCATCGTAGACATCAATATCCGTGCCCCAATGATGACGGGACGCACCCGGTAAGGCAGAAAAACGCAAAATTGCGGCGAGCTTCTCCGTCGAATTCAGGGCATTCATATCCACCACCTGCCCTCTCTCATCATGCACCGGTCGCTGGCAACAAGCCTTGCCATTGAAAATCGCCAACTGCCTGTCATAGGAACGAAAACTGCTTGCGATAGCGAGCTCAAAGCCCGCGGCACTAGCATCTTGCTGCAACAGCGCGAAGGCTGCAGCGGCCTCAGGATGAAGCCGATGTCCATTTGCCAGTGTGACCAGGTGCGACTCCACCTGGCCGGTCAATTGGGCTGCGGTAAGAGGTTTACTCATTGGGATCAACACTGAAGGGCAATGGACGGTTCATTATAATACCCTCGGGAGTGACGTTCGCTCTCCAGGCCAACACCTCTACTCCCTGTTCCATCACTTCAAGCAAGGTATCCCTGTAGCGAGAATCTATTTGACCGGCAGCACTCACCCGGTCTATCCCCTCATGCAGGACACAAAAAAACATGACCGCCCTGGTTGTCTCGTCGCGAATCGCCGCCAGTTCGCGCAAGTGTTTGCGGCCGCGATCGCTGACGGCGTCGGGGAAAAGACCTTGCCCATCGTCCTGGCAAAGCGTCACTGACTTCACCTCTACAAAAACCCTGCCATCGGGTCCTTCCAGCAACAGATCGGCCCTACTGTTCTGGCCGTACTTCACCTCACTTCGAATGTTCGGATAAGCCTCGAGCCCGGGTACCAGACCAGCTTCAATACCCGCTTTAACAATTTTGTTGGCCCGGGCAGAGTGGATGCATGCCATACCCGTAAAAGTGTGGACCAGCTCCCAGGTGTGGGGGTACTTGCGCGTTTTGGATGAAGAGGTTGAAAGCCAAACTTCAGATCCGGGCTCGGCACATCCGGTCATTGCGCCGGTATTCGGGCAGTGCACCGTAATCTCCCGACCATCCGCAAGCTCCACGTCTGCCAGGAAGCGCTTGTAGCGGCGCAATAGTCGCCCCTTGATCAGGTCACTCACCGGAAGCCCTTAGCCCGTCTGGCCCAAGTACCTTTGCCAAGCGCTCAACCGCAATTTCCAGTCGCTCCATGGAGGTCGTATATGAGAAGCGTAAATGTTCTCGCGCACGATGGTGACCGAAGTCCAGCCCGGGGGTCACTGCCACTCCGTGCTGTTCCAGCAGGTTCATGCAAAAAGCCTGGCTATCCGAGGTAAAACGGCTGGCATCGGCGTAAATATAGAACGCCCCCTGTGGCGCACAGGGCACCTCAAAACCCAGTTCCTGCAAGGCCGGCAGCAAATAGTCCCTGCGCTGACGAAAAGTGTCACGGCGCTCGTCTAAAATGGCCCGAGTAGCGGGCTCAAACCCCGCCAGTGCCGCATACTGAGCCATCGTAGACATGGAGATAAATAAATTCTGGGCCAGCTTTTCCATTTCGGCCACTGCATCCTCAGGTGCCACCAACCAACCCAGACGCCATCCTGTCATACCGAAGTATTTAGAAAAGCTGTTAATCACGAAGGCATCAGGGTCAACTGACAATACCGAGGGGGTAGCTGCATCAAAGCCCAATCCATGATAAATCTCGTCGACCACGAGGTATCCTCGACGGGCCTTGACCGCACGGGACAAATCACTCAGTTCATCCATGGACAGCACCGTGCCCGTGGGGTTGGCAGGCGAGGCCGCCATGACCCCCACCGTGTTGGGCTGCCAGTGCGTTTCAATCAACCGTGAGTTGAGCTGGTAGCGAGTATCGGCGTCTACCGGCACCAATTGCCCTCGACCCTCCACCAAGCGCAGAAAATGCCTGTTGCAGGGGTAACCAGGGTCAGCCATTAGCATGCCGTCCCCGGGATTCATCAGCAGTGCAGAGATCAGGAGTAAAGCACCGGAAGCGCCCGGAGTGACCATAATCCGGGATGGTGCAATGTCGAGACTGTACTCACTGGCATAGAAATCAGAGATAGCCCGACGTAACTCGGGAATGCCTGCGGCTCCCGTGTAGTAGGTCTCGCCGCGCGCCAGCGACGCTCGTCCCGCCTCGACAATGGGCGCTGCAGTGGCAAAATCAGGCTCCCCGGCGGCCAGATGCACAATATCGCGCCCTTGGGCCTGCAAAGCCGTCGCGCGCTGCAATACCTCTACCACTCGGAAGGGCTCTATCTCAGCGACTCGCTGCGCATAGCGGCGTGGAAATTGCATTTCGGGCATATCGGATCCTGAAAACTTCAATCCGACATTCTAGCAACAGCCGACTCAAAGAGATAAGCCTCTGCGACATTCTGTGCAAATGCTTGCTGAAAACGGTGGCATAGCTGAAGTGAATCTGGTAGTTTCACCGCCCTTGGTCGGAGGGGCCCTTTGCTCCACCCGCCAAGACACTGTGAGTATTGTTCCGATTGTTTTACCGTATGGAAAACACCATGCCTAGAGCAGCAAAAAAATCAGCCAATAAAGCAGCTTCCACGGATTTCAAAAACTTCGTGCCCTACAAGCCCAAAAAGGGCGAAGAGTACATGAATGAGAAGCAACGTGAGCACTTTAAAGGCATCCTGCTAATCTGGAAAGCCGAGCTTATGCAGGAAGTGGATCGCACTGTGACCCACATGAAAGACGAGGCCGCCAACTTCCCGGATCCCGCTGACCGCGCGACCCAGGAGGAAGAGTTCAGCCTGGAATTGCGTACCCGTGACCGCGAGCGTAAATTGATCAAGAAGATCGATTCGACGATTGAGCGTGTCGAGCATGATGATTACGGATTCTGCGACGCTTGCGGCGTGGAAATCGGCATCAAGCGCCTGGAAGCGCGCCCAACGGCCAACCTGTGCATCGATTGCAAAACACTCGATGAGATCAAGGAAAGGCAGGAAATGGGCTAAGGCTCCTTGCCTGCAACGACCAGCACCTACCGGGGGCGTTTTGCGCCCTCACCCACCGGGCCTCTCCACCTAGGATCCCTGATCGCCGCTGTCGCGAGTTATCTCGATGCCCGTCACAACGAGGGGCATTGGCTGGTGCGTATGGAAGACCTGGATCCCCCCAGAGAAGAACCCGGCGCTGCCGCAGATATTCTGCAAAGTTTGCTGGACCATGGCCTGCAGTGGGACGAAGAGGTGCTCTGGCAGAGTCGGCGTGGCGATGCCTACAACAACGCGCTTTTGCAATTAGACAACCAGCAGCAACTGTTTCGATGCGATTGCACTCGAGCAATACTGGGTCCGGGCGGAGCTTGCGGCGGGCGGTGTTGGCCACGTCAGGCACAGGTGGGCAAACCTTGCGCCTTGCGCGTGAAAGTGGCAGAAGACACTACTATCGATTTCCAGGATCGTTTACAGGGACAACAACAGGAGTACCTGGGCAGCGAACTACCCGACTTCATCCTGCACCGCAAAGACGACCTCTTCGCCTACCAGCTGGCTGTGGTTGTCGACGATGCATTTCAGGGGATTACCCACATCGTGCGCGGCTGTGACCTCCTGGACTCGACCGGACGACAAATCTACTTGCAACAGCAACTTCAGCTGCTACAACCCCAGTACTGTCATATACCAGTGATTACCAATGATCAGGGGCAGAAGCTCAGCAAACAAAATCACGCCCCTGCCCTGCAGGTCAAAGAGGCCGCGACCAACCTCCGCCGGGCGCTGGCTTTTCTGCAGCAAACAGCGCCGCCACAAACGCTTAATCATTGCGCCGAAATCTTACAGTTCGCCACCCGGCAATGGTCTGTGAGCAATATCCCCGCCGCTATGGGCATTGCTGCTCAACCGAGCTAAACAAACCGCGCACTTTACCCTGCCCGGGCGCTTCAGTAGTATCGGCTGTCTCAAGACCTGACGGACCCCTCATCATGTATGTCAACCGTATCCTGGTGCTTGGCATTGTGCTCGCCCTGATGGCGTTCCCTTTGCTCGCAGACTGGCTCACCTCTGATTACAGCGCATGGTACAGGCCCTATGCTATATGGGTACTAATCATCGCTTTCACCTGGTGGGCATACCGTTCTAGGCACCCGGATGAGCTTTAGCCTCACTCAAATCCTCCTGGCTGTCGCCTTTTACCTGTCAGGACTATTCGCTGTTGCGCTGTTGGCTGATCGCGGCATCATTCCCAGGCGCATCACTCATCACCCGGCTACCTATGTCCTTTCCCTGGGTGTCTTCGCCGGTGCCATGGCCAGTAATGGTGTGATTGAAGTCGCTGCGCGCTATGGCTACAACTTCCTGCTCTACTACGCGGGTGTTGGTTTGGCGTTTGTGCTCGCGGCAATACTGTTGATTCCCTTGTTGCGATTGTCACGGGTTTACCAACTGGCCTCGCTCGCCGACATGTTGACCTTTCGCTTTCGCAGTCCCCGGGTCGGTGCGGCGATCACCATCGCTATGTGCCTGGCAATGTTGCCCATGCTGGCCCTGCAAATACAGGCTATAGGAGACAGTGTTCACATTCTCGCGGGACACAATCGCGAAGTGGAGGGACAGGGCTTTCACCACCAGGGCGTAGCTCTGCTGACCTGCCTGATCATCATTATCTTCGCTATTTTGTTTGGCACTCGCCATGTGTCACCACAGGACCGCAATACTGGGCTGGTCACGGCCATGGCATTTGAATCTCTGGTCAAACTCGGCGCCATGAGCCTGTTGATGCTGGTAGCAATTTACCAGGTGTTCGACGGGCCGGCAGACATACAGCAATGGCTTGTCCAATACCCACCGGCCAAGGCCCAAATGACGCAGAGGGTGTCTCTAGACATTGCTCACACGATACTGGTGGTATTTTTTGCCGGGGCTGTGTGCATGCCGCACATCTTTCATATGCTCTTTGCCGAGAACACTGAAAGCGAAGATTTGCGTCGGGCAACCTGGGGCATGCCTCTTTATCTGCTGCTGCTGAGCTTACCGGTGCTGCCGCTGGCATGGGCATGGATGCGGGTGGGTGAGGACCTGCCTATGGCCTATGCGGGTCTCTCAATGGGCCTTAGCCTGAAGTCCACACCCGTTGCCGTAGCCGCTTTTGTCGCCACGCTCTCAGCCTCCAGCGCCACCATCGTGGTCACCACCTTAGCGCTGGCCAACATGTGTCTCAACCATCTGGTACTTCCTTCTCGAATACTGAACCTTGGCCAGGGTGGCGATATTTACAGCAACCTGAGATGGCTGCGCAGAGTGCTAATCGCGGTGCTGATTTTGGCTGGCTATCTTTTCTATATCGGCCTGAACGGCCGCCAAAGCCTGGTAGAGCTGGCGTTTGTGGCATTCTCAGGCACCCTGCAGTTCCTGCCTGGGCTGGTGGCCACACCTTACTGGCCGAATGCCAACCGCAAGGGGCTGCTCGCCGGGCTTTGGTGCGGATTGGGCTTCTGGTTTTTCACCGTGATGCTGCCAGCAACCCGCGGATACGTTCCGGAAATTGCACAACTGTTCGACTCATTGTTCGGTGACAGCAACTTCTGGGCTCTGGCAACAATGCTCGCATTGGCAATAAATACCGCTCTGTTTGTCGGCATCTCACTCTTGAGTCGTGCCACCGAAGAGGAATTGGTCGCCGCTGAAATTTGTTCCATGGATGACCTTTCTCGTCCTATTCGCCAAACACTGCCTGTGGGCAGTGCTAAAGAGTTTGCCGAGAAACTGACCCCCGCACTCGGCGAACGGACGGCACGCTCAGAGATCGACCGCGCCCTGACCCAGCTACAATTTAATGGCAGCGAGACCCGACCGTACGCTCTGCGTCGCCTGCGCAGGCGTGTGGAAGCCAACCTTTCCGGACTATTGGGTCCAGCGGTGGCCCACAATATTATTGAACGCTGCATCCCATTGAAGGCCGGCGGCACCGAGGACATCAACCTCATTGAACGCAGCCTGGACGCGCCTGATATTAAGTTTACCGGCCTGGCAGCAGATCTGGATGCCTTACGTCGGCGCTATCGGGAAACCCTGGACACTCTGCCGGTAGGTATTTGCTCACTGGGCGCCGACGGCGAACTGCTGATGTGGAATCGCAGCATGCGAGACCTCACTGAGGTGGCCGCCGAAGATGTATTGGGTTCATTGTTGTCCGCCTTGCCTGAGCCATGGCGAGCACTGCTGAAAAATTTTCACGACGAGAGCAGTGACATCATTCTCAAAGCCGAGGTGACCACCGACGCCGCAAACCCCCGCTGGGCCAGCCTCCACAAAACTGTCACGGCCGATGGTGACACTATTATTCTGGTGGAAGATATCAGTGCGATGGAGGTCATGGAGGAAGAGTTGCTGCACAACGAGCGACTGGCATCCATTGGTCGCCTGGCAGCCGGGGTGGCGCACGAAATCGGCAACCCGGTAACTGGCATTGCCTGCCTGGCGCAGAACCTGGCTTATGCCGAGGACCCTGCTGAAGTCGCCCTCACCGCTCAGGATATTCTGAAGCAAACAGATCGCGTTACCCGCATCGTCGAATCGCTTGTCAATTTCTCTCACATAGGCTCCAGCGCGCAAGGTTTGCAACTGGCACCCTGCAACCTGGCAGACTGTATCGACGAATCTATTCACCTGCTGGCCCTGGACAGGGAAGCCCAGCAAGTCCGGTTCAGTAATCACTGCGACCGGGAACTGGTGGTACTGGCCGATTCGCAGCGACTCCTGCAGGTATTCGTCAACCTTCTGGCTAATGCCAGGGACGCCTGTGACGAGGATGGCCACGTTCAAATTCAAGCCTATCGTGACGATGCTCGTGTGCTGGTCGACGTTGATGACAATGGCAGCGGGATTCCCGCAGAACTTCAAAGCCAGATATTCGAACCGTTTTTTACCACCAAGGACCCCGGTGCCGGCACCGGACTGGGCCTGGCCCTGGTCTATAGCATAATGGAAGACCTGGGCGGGTCGATACAGCTCACCAGCCCCCTGCAACCTGAACCCAGACCCGGGACCCGTTTTACCTTGCAATTACCCGAGTCGAGTTACGGGAACGCCTTCGATGTGTAACCCATAACCACACGTTACCCCCTAAACTGGTAAAAATTTCACAGTGGGGGTATGTTGTGTAGGTTTTTCACCTCAGGTAACACTTTATGCAGCAGATACTTGTCGTCGAGGATGAATCTGTCATCCGCACTGCCTTGCGCCGACTTCTGGAACGCAGTGGTTATGGGGTAAGCGAAGCCGGATCTGTTCAGCAAGCCGAGTCCGACCACAGCTTCAATGACTTCGATTTGATTATTTCCGACCTGCGATTGCCTGGCGCACCGGGTACCGATCTCATCAAAAAGGCGGGCGATGTACCGGTACTGATAATGACCAGCTATGCAAGCCTGCGTTCCGCTGTGGACTCTATGCGGATGGGCGCCGTGGATTACATTGCCAAACCTTTTGATCACGGCGACATGGTTAACGCGGTAGAGCGTATTATCGCCGATCACCCTACGCAAAAGGCGCAGGAGCAAAAAGCGACGGCATCCAACTCGGGCGATACCAGCAGCACCTCTGGCATCATAGGCAATTGCCAGCCCATACAAATACTATTCGGGCACATCCAGCGTATGGCGCCCACCGAATCGACCGTGCTGGTGCTGGGCGAAACAGGCACTGGCAAAGAGCTTGTCGCTCGCAGCGTGCATCAGCAAAGCAGCCGGGCAAACAAAACCCTGATCTCCGTGAACTGTGCAGCAATTCCCGACACGTTGATCGAGTCAGAGTTGTTTGGCTATGAAAAAGGAGCGTTCACAGGTGCCAATGCCAGCCGGATGGGACTGATCGAGGCCGCCGACGGGGGCACCCTGTTCCTCGATGAAATCGGTGAATTGCCGATGGAGGCCCAGGCCCGACTACTGCGTTTTATTCAAGAAGGGGAGATTCGCCGGATAGGCTCGGTGCACTCACGCAAGGTCAACGTTCGGCTTATCTGTGCAACTCACCGCAACCTGCAGCAGTTGTCTGCAGAGGGCTTGTTCCGTCAGGACCTGTATTACCGTATCAACGTGTTGCGGCTATCACTACCGCCACTGCGCGAAAGAGGCAAGGACATCCTCCACCTCGCCGAGCATATGATGCAATTGCAGACCAAAAAACTGGGCAAAGCCAGCATGCACCTGTCACCTAGGGCGATTCAGGCGATTACCACCTATCAATGGCCAGGGAATGTGAGAGAGCTGGAGCACGCCATTGAAAGAGCCGTTATCCTCTCTGAGTCTGAGGAAGTTGATAACGAGGCCCTCGGCATCGACCTCGAGTTGGTCAACATCAACCGCATTCGTGGCCAGGATGGCATTGTCGGCAGCACCAATCGTTCCAGCATTACCGGCAGCAATGAGCCCCAGGAAGACCTCTCCCTCGAAGACTATTTTCAACGCTTTGTGTTGGAGCATCAGGATTCCATGAGCGAGACCGAATTGGCCCAAAAACTGGGCGTCAGTCGCAAATGTTTATGGGAGCGCAGGCAACGATTTGATATTCCGCGTAGTAAAAGCACGGCGGGAGGAAGGCGCAGAAAAAGTGAACCACAGACAGGATAGGCGTTACCCGGCCACTTTCTAGGTACCAAAACCAGGGTAATAAGGTAACAACACACTGCGACAGCTACAATCTAACAATAACTATAAAAACACAACTTGTTGTTTTTAATGAAATTTATAGCAGTTGGCACGTAGAATGCAACTTATCTGTCAGTGTCACCAATAAAAATAACAGACGCTGCAATAAAAATAATACATCACACTATGGACCTGGACGGGGAAGAAACCTTCCCCTTCAATTTCCTGTTCTTAACTTCCAGTAAGGCTTGAACGACAGACACTCGTCGTAGTCGACCGAGGTTGGTAATAAGTCACTCTTTTTTGCTTTGGGCTTGAAAATAAAAGCATGTTTGTATGTGTCTATAACAATAAAAGCACCTTAGAAATAACAATAACTCCTGACGTGAGACCTGGATGGGGAAGACTTTGTCTTCCCCATCATTCATCTGCCCCCTTCTTACCTCTAGCCACAACGCATTTGTGGTAGACTGCCGCATCACAACAGGCCCCAAATGTAAGGCGTACCCCCGATTGAATGTTATCCCCAGGGACAAGCACTGCATCTCCCGTAAAAATATTAGCGACAGTGCTCTCAAGGTAATGTCCCGCCTGCGCTCCCAGGGCCACCAAGCCTATCTGGTCGGCGGTGCCGTGCGCGACCTGCTTCTGGGTAGCAACCCCAAGGACTTTGACATAGCGACTGACGCAACCCCTGAAGAAGTTCACGGCCTATTCAGAAATTCACGAATTATCGGCAGGCGATTTCGCATCGTGCATGTTCGCTTTGGCCGTGAAATCATTGAAGTCACCACCTTTCGGGGGCACCACGAGGGCGGTAACGAAGCCAGCCCCGCTACAGGCGGTAACCACTCTCGCCAATCAGACAAAGGCCTGCTACTCAGAGACAATGTCTATGGCACTCTTGAAGAAGACGCCGTTCGAAGAGATCTGACGGTAAACGCCCTCTACTACGACTCCGGGAAATTCGAGGTTTTTGACCACGTCAATGGACTCACGGATCTCGAGAAACGCCAAATATGCATCATTGGAGAGCCAGCGGTGCGCTACCGCGAAGATCCGGTGCGAATGCTTCGAACCGTTCGTTTTGCCGCTAAGCTAAACTTCGATATTGAGAAAAACACTGCCAAAGCCATACCTGCTTGCGCTGCTCTGCTGCGAGAGATTCCATCGGCACGCCTGTTTGATGAATTCCTCAAGCTATTTTTGTCCGGCTATGCTGCAGCCACGTTAGAACAGTTACTTGAACATGATCTCCTGCAATTTCTGTTCGACGAAACCAGTCACCTATTGCATCAGGATGCCATGTCACTTGCCCTGGTACGAGCCGCGATGGCCAACACGGACAAGCGCATCGCTGATGACAAGCCGGTAACTCCTGCATTTATCCTGGCCGCTTTGCTATGGCCCGTTGTGGTGCGCACGGCAGCACAGCAGGAGAACCGCGGCGACCCGCCGATGGTAGCGATGCACAACGCTTCCCAACAGACCATTTCTGAGGCTAGCCAGCAGTTATCAATTCCTCGCCGATTTAGCCAGCCGATGCGCGAGATCTGGGAATTCCAGCTGCGCCTGCAACGTCGTCAAGGCAAGAAGGCCGCAGAGTTGGTGGAACACCGGCGCTTCCGCGCAGCCTATGACTTTCTGTTACTGCGAGAACAGGCGGGAGAAGACACCGGCGACCTGGGTGAGTGGTGGACTGAGTACCAAACCCTGGACATGGACCAGCGTCTTGCCAAATCCGCAGAGCACAATGGTAAATCCGGCAGCCGCCGGCGCCCCCGCAAACGGCGCAATAACCAGCAGACATGAGTCGCGCCTTTATCGCCCTGGGGAGTAACCTGGGAGAACCGCTGGACCAGTTGCAGCGGGCGGCAGCCAGCATAGACCAACTCTCCGATAGTGCGGTTATCCAGATTTCCAGCGCCTATCGCAGCTCCGCAGTGGGTCCTGGCGAACAGCCCGACTACCTCAACGCGGTGTTGCTGCTTGAAACCACCCTGACGCCTATGGCGCTGCTCACTGCACTGCAGGAAATCGAAAGTGCCCAGGGTCGGGAGCGAAACCTGCGCTGGGGGGCACGCACCCTGGACCTGGATATACTGCTCTACGACCAGCAGGCCGTCGATAGCCTGCACCTGACAATCCCTCACCCACGGATGAAAGAGCGTAACTTCGTGCTGTACCCGCTACTTGAAATCAGCCAACCTAAATTGATGCTGCCGGACGGCGCGGAACTTGGTACATTAGTAGCCGCATGCCCCTTGGGGAAGCTTCAAAAAACAACGTTTTCGCTTTGCGCTGGTAACGGCGCCAATACAGGAAACGCTGATCAAACAGGCCCGGATTAGGGAGAGCTCGGCCATTAAAATCGACCTGAAAGGGCGCACACCCCCCTCATACATTGCCGTTGAAGGCCCTATCGGCGTGGGTAAAACGACCCTCACCAAACGCCTGGCGACCACATTCAATTACCAGACTCTTCTGGAGGAAGCGGAGCAAAATCCCTTTCTGGAAAAATTCTATCGCAACCGGCAACAGGCAGCGCTCGCCACACAGCTCTTCTTCCTGTTCCAGCGAGCGCAGAAAATTCAGGACCTGCGTCAGGCGGATATCTTCGAACCAGTGCGGGTCGCCGACTTCCTGATAGAGAAAGATCCACTGTTTGCCCGAATCAACCTGGACAGAGAGGAATTCCAGCTCTACCAAAAGGTCTACGAGCAACTAACCATTGATGCCCCAAAACCAGACCTGGTCATCTACTTACAGGCCTCCACAGATGTCCTGCTGTCCCGCATTAATAGCCGCGGAATTGCAGTGGAACAAGGCATCGAACGCGACTATCTTGAGCGCCTGAACGAAGTGTACAGTGAGTTCTTTCTATATTACGATGGCGCCCCTCTGCTGATCGTCAATGCCAGTGAAATTGACCTGGCCAGCGGCGACACAGACTACAGCCACCTGGTGGACTACCTGCTGGATATTCGCAGCGGCCGCCACTATTTCAACCCGACATTTTTCGGATAGAACACAAGGTAGCCCATGGGCAAGGTCACCATCAGTACTCTGGACAAAATGAAGGCAGCAGACGAGAAGTTTGTCTGTATCACCGCCTATGACGCCACCTTCGCGCGCATGATCAGCGAAGCGGGTGCAGAGACGATACTGGTAGGTGACTCTCTGGGCATGGTGCTTCAGGGGCATGACAGCACCATTCAGGTCACTGTCGATGATATGGCCTATCACACGGAGTGCGTGTGCCGGGCAGCGCCTGACTCTCTGGTCATCGCCGACATGCCGTTTATGAGTTACACCACCCCGGAGCAAACTATGGTCAATGCCACCGCGCTAATGCAGGCGGGTGCCCAGATGATCAAGATGGAAGGTGGTACCTGGTTGTCGGATAGCATCAGCATGCTGGTTGAGCGCGGCATACCTGTCTGTGCCCACCTGGGCCTGACCCCCCAGTCGGTCAATCAGTTTGGCGGCTTCAAAGTTCAGGGCCGCACCCCCAAGGAAGCCAAATCTATTCTCGCCGATGCGGTAGAGATCCAGGATGCTGGCGCCAGCCTGCTGGTCCTGGAGTGCATTCCCGCTGGCCTGGCAGCCGATATATCTTCCAAGTTGGATATTCCCGTTATTGGTATCGGCGCCGGAGCCGGCACCGACGCCCAGGTATTGGTAATGCATGACCTACTGGGTTTATCGGGTCATACCGCCCGCTTTGTGGAAGACTTCATGGCCGGGCAAAGTAGCATTCAGGGCGCCCTGCAAGCCTTCGTCAACGCTGTAAAATCGGGCGAATACCCGCGCGAAGAACACACTTATAACTGATCATCTCCCTGTTTTAGCTGCCCACTGCGCCCATGACACCCTTGACTCTTGCTTTGCACACTAGACTGCTGACATGCGTTACCCGTCTAAGAAAATGCGGCATGAATTTTTCCGAAAATGCCGTTGCCCGATAACAGGGCATCGGGCATACTTTCCTTCCCTCCAAGAGCACTAATTTGGACGGGGGTTTTCGACTGGTTTGACTACTGGTTTAGCGTCGCCAATCCGTACCGCGGGGTCAGGTAGATATGCGAACTTGCAACAGCAACGCTCAGTTACAGGCAGCTCTGAAGCGCTTTCGCAGCGAAGGTCAGAGTATCGTCTTTGTGCCCACTATGGGCAATCTTCACGAGGGACACCTGGACCTGGTCCGCAAAGCCCGTACCCTCTGTGACATCGTTGTTGTCTCTATTTTTGTGAACCCACTTCAGTTTGGAGCTGGCGAAGACCTGGATGGCTATCCGCGCACCATGGCCGCGGACAAGGAAAAGCTGTTTGCTGAAGGCGTTCAGCTGCTATACGCCCCCGGGGTAGAGGATATTTATCCTGATGGCATGTCCCGGCAGACCATCGTCAGCGTTCCCGAACTGGGAGACACTCTCTGCGGCAGTAGCCGACCCGGTCATTTCGACGGGGTAACGACGGTGGTCAGCAAACTGTTCAATATCGTTCAGCCCGATGTTTCAGTGTTCGGCGAGAAAGATTTCCAGCAACTCTCCATCGTTCGCAAAATGGTTAAGGATTTGTGCATGGCGATCGAAATTGTCGGGGTAAAGACTACCCGGGACGAGGACGGCCTGGCCAAAAGCTCGCGTAATGGCTACCTCAGCCAGGCTGAACGCAGTATAGCTCCACTCCTGCACCAGACCTTGGCCAACTGCCGAGAAGCCATCGCCTGTGACTTCGACAACTTCCTGCAACTGGAATCCCATGCTCGAATGAAATTATTACAAGCTGGCTTCGAACCGGATTACTTTGCCATTCGTGACGCACGCACGCTGCGGGCCGTCACAGAAGACACCGAAGAAATTGCCATTCTCGCCGCTGCTAGTCTTGGAAATACCCGATTGATTGACAATGTCCGCCTGTCCTTAAACCCGGTGGGCGACTGGAGAATGCTGGCCGACGGCTGAACCCTCCGGGCATTAATAAAACCCTCATGAGACCTTAGTCGGCTTGAATCACTGCCATAGCCCCGTATTATCAGCTATTCAGTACCCACCCATTACTCATAAAGCGAAGGATTCGTCATGTCCGAATTTCCCACCCATCTGGTTCCAGCAAATTTCAACGATGCGCATATCAACGCAGAGCGTTACCAGGCGATGTACAAGCGTTCCATTGAAGACCCAGACGCCTTCTGGGGAGAAATGGCCAGCGAATTCCTGAGCTGGGAAAAGCCCTGGGATAAAGTTGTGGAGTTCGACTTCGTCAAAGGAGAGGCTGCATGGTTTGCCGGAGGTAAACTGAACGTCAGTCACAACTGCATCGATCGTCACCTGCCAGAACGCGCTGATCAAACAGCCCTCATCTGGGAAGGCGATGATCCAGCAGACAGCAAGCACATCACCTACGCTGAACTTAAAGACCACGTCTGCAAGCTCGCTAACGCACTGAAAGCACGCGGCGTGAAGAAAGGTGATCGCGTGTGCATTTATATGCCGATGATTCCCGAGGCGACCTATGCCATGTTGGCTTGCACCCGAATCGGCGCTGTTCATTCCATTGTCTTCGGTGGCTTTTCACCAGAGGCACTAAAGGATCGCATTTTGGATTCGGACTGCCAGACGGTGATCACCGCGGATGAAGGCGTGCGCGGAGGTCGGCCGGTACCACTGAAAGACAACGCGGACAAAGCACTGGAAGCCTGCCCCAATGTCCATACTTGCCTGGTAGTCAGGCGCACCGGCGGAGATGTCACATGGACAGAATCTCGCGATGTCTACTACGGAGATCTGGTCGATAGCCAGAGTAGCGATTGTCCTCCCGAGCCCATGGACGCAGAAGACCCGCTGTTCATTCTCTATACCTCAGGCTCCACAGGTAAGCCCAAGGGCGTATTACATACGACTGCAGGCTACCTGTTGCAAGCGAGCATGACCTTCAAATACGTCTTTGACTATCGCGAGGGAGAGGTTTACTGGTGCACCGCCGATGTGGGGTGGGTGACCGGTCACAGCTATATTGTCTATGGGCCCCTGGCTAACGGCGCTATTAGCCTGATGTTTGAAGGGGTACCTACCTACCCCGACGCGGGTCGCTGCTGGGAAATCGTAGACAAGCATCAGGTTAACATCTTCTACACTGCTCCTACGGCCATCCGGGCACTGCAGGCGGTAGGAAACGAACCGGTCACCCGTTCCTCGCGCTCCAGCTTGAGACTACTGGGCACTGTCGGCGAGCCCATTAACCCCGAAGCCTGGACCTGGTACCACGAAGTTGTAGGTGACAGTCGCTGCCCCATCGTCGACACCTGGTGGCAGACCGAAACCGGGGGACATATGATCACTCCACTGCCCGGGGCTACCGCACTGAAGCCCGGCTCGGCCACATTCCCCTTCTTCGGTGTTGATCTCGCATTACTCAATGAGGATGGCTCTGAAGTTGAAGGTCCCGGCTCAGGCTACCTGGTCATCAAATCTTCGTGGCCCGGCCAAATACGCAGTGTTTACGGTGACCATAAGCGAATGATAGACACATACTTCAGTAACTACCCTGGCTATTACTTCACCGGCGACGGCGCCACCAGGGACGATGACGGCTACTATTGGATCACCGGCCGCGTAGATGATGTGCTCAACGTTTCTGGGCACCGTATGGGTACCGCAGAGGTCGAGAGCGCGCTGGTACTGCATGACGATATCGCTGAGGCCGCAGTGGTCGGTTTCCCTCATGATATTAAAGGCCAGGGCATTTACGCTTACGTCACCCCCATGCAGGGCGTGGAACTCAGCGAGGAGTTACGCCAGGAGCTGATTCAACTGTGTGTGAAGGAGATTGGACCGATCGCCAAGCCCGATATTATTCAGTGGGCGCCGGGATTACCAAAGACGCGCTCCGGGAAAATTATGCGACGCATCCTGCGTAAAATTGCAGAGAACGAATTGGATAGCCTGGGAGATACCAGCACACTGGCAGATCCCTCTGTAGTAGAAAGTCTGGTTGAGAATCGACCGGCTTAGCCTGTCGTTAAACAAAAAAAGGGGTGCATCATCGATGCACCCCTTTTTTGTTTCAGTGAAGTTGGCTCGCTTTATTCAGCGGCCTCTTCGGCAGGGGCTTCGTCTTCCAGCAGTTCCTTGATGGAGAGCTTGATGCGACCTCGTTGGTCAACGTCCAGAACCTTAACCTTCACTTCCTGGCCTTCACTCAGGTAGTCGGTCACATTCTCAACGCGCTCATTAGCGATCTGTGAGATGTGTACCAGACCGTCCTTGCCAGGCAGGATGTTGACGAATGCACCGAAGTCAACGATGCGTGCAACGGTACCGGTATAAACGGCGCCTACATCAGCTTCTGCAGTGATTTCCTCAACCATGGCAACCGCTTTGTCGCGAGCCATCTGGTCCTGGCCAAAGATACGCACAGTGCCGTCATCGTCGATATCGACAGTGGCGCCGGACTGCTCAGTGATAGAACGGATAGTAGCGCCGCCCTTACCGATGATGTCACGGATCTTGTCGGAGTCGACCTTCAGCGTCATCATGCTAGGTGCATTCTCAGAAGTCACAGTACGACCTTCTGCCAGCACTTCATTCATTTGACCAAGGATGTGCAGGCGAGCGTGCTGAGCCTGATCCAGTGCAGTTTCCATGATCTGGGCGGTGATGCCTTCGATCTTGATATCCATCTGCAGCGCGGTAATACCTTCAGCAGTACCAGCCACTTTAAAGTCCATGTCACCCAGGTGATCTTCGTCACCCAGAATGTCGGTCAAAACTGCGAACTGATTGCCGTCCTTAACCAGACCCATAGCGATACCGGCTACCGGCGCCTTCAGCGGTACGCCTGCAGCCATCAGGCCCAGGGAACCGGCACAGACAGAGGCCATTGAGCTGGAGCCGTTAGATTCGGTGATTTCCGAAACGACGCGGATAGTGTAAGGGAACTCTTCCTGGTTAGGCAGGACTGCGGCCAAACCACGACGTGCCAGGCGACCATGGCCAACTTCACGACGGCTGGTAAAACCAACACGACCCGCTTCGCCCAAAGAATAGGGAGGGAAGTTGTAGTGCAGCATGAACGGATCACGACGCTCACCGTGCAGCGCATCAATAATCTGTGCATCGCGGGTAGAGCCCAGAGTCACAGCGCCAATTGCCTGAGTTTCGCCACGAGTGAACAAGGCTGAACCGTGTGCTTTAGCCAGTACATCCACTTCACACGCGATCGCACGCACAGTGCGGGTATCACGGCCGTCAATGCGAGGCTCGCCGGCGAGGATGCGCTTACGAACCAGGCTCTTCTCAACGCTCTTGAAAATATCCTTAATTTCGTCAGCTGAGGGGCCACCTTCAACTGCCAATGCTTCTAAACAGGCACTGCGTACTTCGCCGACGCGCTCGTAGCGAGCCGATTTCTCAGTAATGCGATAGGCTTCACCCAGGTCATTCTTAACCTGACCTTCAACCGCTGCCAGCAGCTCTTCGTTAATTTCGTCTGCTTGCCAGTCCCACTTGGGCTTGCCAGATTCGGCTACCAGCTCGTTAATCGCCTGAACCACAGTCTGCATTTCCTGGTGGGCAAACAGAACCGCACCCAGCATCTGATCTTCACTCAGTTCTTTTGCTTCAGACTCAACCATCAGTACTGCGTCAGCAGTACCGGCAACAACCATGTCCAGCTTGCTTTCTTCCAGCTGCTCATAGGTGGGGTTAAGGATGTAGCCTTTCTCGTCGCTAAACCCTACACGAGCACCGCCAATAGGGCCGTTAAAGGGAGCGCCTGAAATGGCCAGGGCTGCAGATGTTCCGATCATGGCTGGAATATCCGGGTCGATGTGCTTGTCGGCAGACATCACGGTACAAACAACCTGGACTTCGTTCATGAAGCCATTGGGGAACAGAGGACGAATAGGACGGTCGATCAGGCGACTGGTCAGGGTCTCTTTTTCGCTAGGACGAGCTTCGCGCTTGAAGAAGCCGCCGGGGATCTTGCCCACTGAGTATGTTTTTTCAACGTAGTGTACGGCCAGTGGGAAAAAATCGCGCCCTGGGCGCTGAGTCTTCTCTGCCACTACAGTACATAGCACTGAGGTATTTTCGACGGTAACCAGAACCGAACCTGTCGCCTGACGGGCGATGCGGCCGGTTTCCAGAGTGACTGTCTGATCACCGTACTGGAAAGTTTTTGTTACTGGATTCACTTTATTTCTCCAATTCTATATATGACGACCGGGGCCCCTTGGCCCCGGTTATTGTTACAACTTATCGACGCAGACCGAGTCGCTTGATCAGATCGGTATAACGCGCTGCATCTTTGCGCTTGAGATAGTCCAGCAACTTGCGACGCTGGTTAACCATGCGGATCAGGCCGCGGCGTGAGTGATGGTCGTGCTTGTGCGACTGGAAGTGTCCCTGTAGCTGCTCGATGTTCGCTGTCAGCAGTGCTACCTGCACTTCCGGAGAACCTGTGTCGCCTTCTCCCACTTTGTAGTCGTTTACGATTGATGCTTTCTGTTCAGCATTTAAAGCCATTTTCTATTCCTCTTTAATAATCTGCCTGAGGTGGCGTACCACCTTTTTTAAAAAAAGAGCCTATCCGTGCAGATTAACAGACAGGTTCGTGTCACCCCTTACTGGGTGACTATCAGTCGACGCGGCGCTACACGCCCATCGTCTAATATCTCTCCAACGCCCAGAAACTCACCGGTCTCCAACGCGACGCGCACCATACCACTACCGGGCGCGTTTGGCACCAGTACCGGCTGGCCCTGGCGCATATAAAACCCACCGGATTCACCCAGCTCAACCAGAGGCAGGGACTTCACGGCGGTGTCGGCGGGCAACAGCAATTCATCCATCTGCGCAACCGCATCGTTCTGCTTCAATGTTTCCAGAGTATTCATGGTCACACTGTCTTCAAGACTGAAGGGGCCTGCTTTAGTCCGCCTCAAGGCACTCACGTGTGCCCCGCACCCCAGCGCTTGTCCCAGGTCTTCAGCAATAGAACGCACATACGTTCCCTTACTGCACTCCAGATATATATCTGCTTCGGGCCTTTCACCCGGGCGAAACTCGAGCAACTCCAGCTTTTTAATCACCACGGTTCGAGACTTGCGTTCTACTTCTATACCCTGGCGAGCCAACTTGTACAGCGGCTGCCCATTCTGCTTGATCGCGGAGAACATGGACGGCACCTGCTCTATTTCTCCGCGGAAAGCCTCAAGGGCCTGTTGCACATCCGCTTCGCCAACGTCACTGGCGTCATTGGTCTGAAGTATCTGGCCTTCTGCATCGCCGCTGTCAGTTACCGTACCGAGCACAAACGTGCTCTGGTAAGCCTTGTCTGCATCCAGCAGGTACTGCGAAAACTTGGTTGCCTCACCAAAGCACAACGGCAACACGCCGGTGGCCAAGGGATCCAGACTGCCGGTGTGGCCTGCTTTCGCAGCAAAATAAAGCCGCTTCGCTGCCTGCAAAGCATGGTTGGAACTCACTCCCAACGGCTTGTCCAACACCAGGATGCCGCTAACTGCGCGACCCCGGCGGCGTCTTGCCACCGGCTATTGCTCCTCTGCGCTATCGTCGCGCAGACCCATTTCACGATCAGAATCCGCAGCCTTGCGGATCAGGTCTTCCATGTCCCGGCCGCGGCCAACACTGGAATCAAAATAAAATCGCAGCTGCGGCACCATGCGCATGCTGCTTTCGCGGGACAGCTGACTTCGCAAAAAACCTGCGGCCTTGTTCAATGCCTCATTGCACTCTTTCGACTCATCAGTGGAATTGGCAGACATGGACGTGTAATAGACCTTCGCATGACCCATGTCACGGCTCACGTCCACGCCGGTGATGCTAACCATCCCCACCCGGGGATCGCGCACTTCGTGCTGGATCAGGGCCGCCAACTCACGCTGCAAAAAATCTGCTACGCGCTGGGTTCTGGCATATTCTTTGGCCATAGTCTGCTGTCTCTATTGCCGCTTACAAAGAGCGGGCAATTTCCTTGACTTCAAATACCTCTATTAAGTCGCCCGCTTTGACATCCGTGTAGTTCTTCACGCCGATACCACACTCGGTACCATTGCGAACGTCTGCGGCATCATCCTTAAATCGACGCAGGGATTCCAACTCGCCCTGATAGATCACCACGTTGTCACGCAACACACGAATCGGCTTGGACCGGTAAACAGTGCCCTCGATGACCATACACCCGGCAATCTGGCCAAACTTTGGCGAGCTGAACACGTCGCGAACTTCTGCGATGCCAACAATTTCCTCGCGCAATTCCGGTGCCAGCATGCCCGACAAGGCGGACTTAACATCGTCTATCAGGTCATAAATGACGTTGTAGTAGCGCAGGTCTACCCCCTCGCCCTCAATCAGTCTGCGTGCGGCATTGTCGGCACGCACGTTGAAACCAAACATAACCGCACCAGAAGTCATCGCCAGGGTTACATCGGTCTCGGCGATTCCGCCCACGCCGCCAGTGACAATATTCACTTGAACTTCCTCGTTGCCCAAATCCAGCAAGGCAGTTTGAATCGCCTCAAGGGAACCACGAACGTCGGCCTTGACCACCACGTTGAGCGTCTTTCTCTCACCAGCGGTCATACTTTCAAACATATTGTCCAGCTTGGCAGCCTGCTGGCGAGCCAACTTGTTGTCGCGCGTCTTCTCCTGACGGAAATCAGCAATTTCGCGGGCGCGCTTTTCGCTCTCCACAGCCGCAAACTGATCTCCCGCATCGGGCGTGCCATCCAGACCGAGGATCTCTACTGGAATGGACGGTCCCGCTTCGTCGATAGGCTCGCCATTCTCGTCCAGCATGGCGCGTACGCGTCCATACTGCAGGCCAGCCAAAACAATATCGCCTTTGCGCAGGGTACCGCTCTGGATTAACAGGGAGGCAACAGATCCACGCCCCTTGTCCAGGCGAGATTCAATGACAATACCTTGAGCGGGTACGTCTTTCGGCGCCTGCAGTTCCAGCAATTCAGACTGCAACAGCACCGCTTCAAGCAATTCATTTACACCATCGCCTGTTTGGGCAGAAACAGGAATAAACTGGGTATCACCGCCCCAATCCTCAGGGATCACTTCCTTGGCGGACAATTCGTTCTTGACCCGCTCAGGGTCAGCGCCTTCCTTGTCCATTTTGTTAATAGCCACGATCAACGGCACACCCGCTGCCCGCGCATGCATGACTGCCTCTTCTGTTTGCGGCATAACACCGTCATCAGCTGCAACCACCAAAATAACGATGTCGGTGCTCTTGGCACCCCGTGCGCGCATCGCGGTAAACGCTGCGTGTCCCGGCGTGTCCAGGAAGGAAATCATTCCATGGTCTGTATCCACGTGATAGGCGCCAATGTGCTGGGTAATACCGCCAGCTTCGCCAGAAGCCACATGGCTCTTGCGGATGTAGTCCAGCAGCGAGGTCTTACCGTGGTCAACATGGCCCATAACGGTCACCACAGGTGCACGCGGCTCCGCATTACCTTCATCTGTGTTTTGAGCCAGGCTTTCTTCCAGGCTTTCTTCCAGAGCGTCTGCGCTGACAGCTTTCACCGCGTGACCCATCTCCTCTACAACCAGCGTAGCGGTGTCCTGGTCGATCATCTGGTTGATGTTAGCCATCACACCCAGTGTCATCAGCTGCTTAATCACTTCGCCTGCCTTAATAGACATCTGCTGGGCCAGGTCGCCCACTGAGATCATGTCGGCAATTTCGACTTCCACCGCTTTCTTTTCGGTGGGCATTTCAAAACCGTGTTTGGAGTGCTCCTCGTGTGAAGCTTTCAGCTTCTTGCGACCACGACGGCGAGACATCCCCGACTCTGCGCGATCCAGGTCGGACAGCGACAGGTTGTGCCCTCTTTGCTTGCCACGACCCTGTGGGCCTCTGTCGCCGCGAGCACCTGGCTTCTTTTTGCGCTGATCTGCGCCCGGGGCGGTAGTAGGTGCGTCGTGAAGGCGCTTGGGGCGCTTGATAGTTTCCTGTGCCTTTTCAGCCTTGGCTTTGGTTGCTGCTTCGGCTTCCTTACGCTCCTCTTCAGCCTTGCGTGCGTCCAGGGCAACTTTGCGTGCTTCAGCCTCGTCGGCCTCTTGTTTCATACGGCGAGCCGCCGCGCGCTGACGCAGAACCTCTGGATCCAGGTTAGCGAGGTCTTCTTCGCTCTCAGACTCTGGCTCTGGAACAAACTCAGCCTCAGCTACCTTGACGGCCTCTTCAGCGGCTTTTGCAGCCTCTGCCGCGGCTTGCGCTTCGACTTCAGCGGCAGCAGCTTGTACTTCAAGCGGCTCTGCATTCACATCTTCGCCTGCGACGTCCTCTGCAGCTAGTTCTTCTGCACCAAGCTCTTCCTGGTCACGCTTGACATAGGTGCGCTTCTTGCGAACTTCTACGTTGACCGTTTTCTTACCCTGGGAACTAGAACTCTTCAGGGTGCTGATGGTTTTTCTCTTCAGCGTAATGCGCTTGGGCGCGTCCGTGGACTCACCGTGGCTACGCTTGAGAAAAGTCAGCAATGTTTGCTTGTCCTCGTCGGACACTGCCTGCTCCGCCTCACTGTGTGGCAGCCCCGCTTCCTTCATCTGCGTCAGCAGACGTTCGGCGGATGCCCCCACGACTTCTGCGAGTTGCTGTACTGTCACCTGCGCCATGCAATCTTCTCCTCGATACCCTGTCTTCTAGTGTCTGCCCTACCGCAGCCGCTTACTCTTCAGCCTCGGCAAACCAGGGTGCACGCGCGGTCATGATTAATTCACCCGCACGCTCTTCCGTCATATCTTCAATATCCATCAGGTCTTCAACTGCCTGTTCTGCCAGATCTTCCATAGTGACGATCTCGCGACTGGACAGTATGTAGGCCAGGTGACGATCCATGCCTTCCATGGTCAACAAATCTTCAGCCGGCTCATTGGCCCCTAACTGCTCTTCTGACGCAATCGCCTGAGTGAGCAATGCATCCTTGGCTCGGGCACGCAGCTCTTCTGCGATATCCTCGTCAAAGCCATCGATGGCCGTCATTTCTTCCAGCGGCACATAAGCCACTTCTTCAAGTGTAGTGAAGCCTTCTTCCACCAGAATCTCGGCAACGTCCTCATCGACATCCAGTGCTTTACAGAACACGCCAATCACTTCGCCTGCTTCCGCCTCATGTTTATCGGCGGCTTCTTCCAGGCTCATCACGTTGATGGTCCACTCGGTCAGCTCGGCTGCCAGGCGCACATTTTGACCGGAGCGACCAATGGCCTGAGCCAGGTTTTCTTCAGAAACAGCTACATCCATTGTGCCTGAGTCTTCATCGACAACGATTGACTCCACTTCGGCCGGAGCCATGGCATTAATAACCAACTGTGCGGGGTTGTCGTCCCACAAAACGATGTCAACACGCTCGTTGTCCAGTTCGTTAGATACTGCTTGTACTCGCGAACCGCGCATACCGACGCAGGCACCAACAGGGTCGATACGTTGGTCGTTGGTCTTAACGGCGATCTTGGCACGAGAACCCGGATCACGGGCTGCGGCGCGGATCTGGATAACCTCCTCGGAGATTTCCGGCACTTCAATCTTGAATAGCTCAATCAACATCTCGGGGCATGCACGGCTCAGTATCAACTGTGGGCCACGCGCTTCCGTACTTATTTCCTTGAGAATGGCACGAACTCGATCATTAACACGGAATGTCTCGCGGCCTACCAGTTCACTGCGAGGAAGCAGGCCTTCAGCATTATTGCCAAGGTCCACGATGACATTGTCTCGGGTTACTTTCTTTACGGTACCGGCAACCAACTCACCGACGCGGCCCATGTATTGTTCTACGACCTGCTCGCGCTCAGCGTCACGCACCCGCTGAACAATCACCTGCTTGGCTGTTTGGGCAGCAATACGGCCAAAGCCGACGTTATCTATCACTTCCTCGTAAATATCACCGGGCTGCAAACTCGTGTCTTGCTCTGCCGCTTCCTCGGTAGTGAATTGTGTACCTAACAAGGCCAACTCATCATCAGGCACGACTAACCACCGGCGTTTGGTCACGTAATCGCCCGTAGATCGGTCGATGGTCACCTCAATATCGGATTCTTCGTCATAGCGTTTCTTGGTAGCAGTCGCCAACGCCAGCTCAATCGCCTCGAAGATAATGCTTTCAGCCACACCCTTCTCGTTGGATACAGCCTCCGCTACCAGCAGAATTTCCTTTGTCATCTCTAGCCTCGCCAGTTCACATACCGCACTTATATGCGGGGTTGTACACGCGCTTTTTCGATAGCGCTGTGGGGTAACAGGTACTCGTGATTATCCACCTGGATAACCACATCCTCTCCCTCGATTCCTTTTAATATACCCTTGAACTTACGTCGCCCCTCAAAGGCACTGCGTAAGCGCAATTCGATTATCTCCCCAACATAAGCCGGGTACTGCGTCAGTTGAAACAACAGCCTGTCCATACCAGGAGAAGACACTTCCAGGGTGTACTCCCCGGTAATAGGATCTTCTACGTCCAGCACACTACTGACCTGCTCACTCACCGCAGCGCAATTTTCAATCGAGATACCGTCCTCGTGTTCAATGTAAATACGCAACAGCGTGTGCTTGCCCTGGGACAAGTACTCTATACCCCACAGTAGGAAACCAAGCGCTTCCACTGTTGGTTCCAGCAACTGCTGGATCTGTTGATCTCTACTAGCCACGCTGGCAAGTTTCTCCGCGCATGAAAGACCGCTGTTCAGGGTCTTTGTTTCACATACAAAAAAGCCCCTAAAAAGGGGCTTTTTCTTGTTCACGTCGCCGTTATGAACTGGCGACGTATTGTTGGTAGCGGGGGCCGGATTTGAACCGACGACCTTCGGGTTATGAGCCCGACGAGCTACCAGACTGCTCCACCCCGCATCAATACTGTCTCGCTGTGAAAGCCCCTTGGCAATCACGATGGGTCGGTCTCGTCGTCCCGGCCCAAATTCGAGGCTGTGCATTATAGGTACCGACCCTAGCCGGGTCAACCAAAATGAAGACTCTTTTTAAGGTAAATATAACAGCAAAAAATGCTTATTTTTTAGCCTGTTGAGCGCTCGGTACAGTGTAGCTAAGTCGACACAATACAGAGATGAAAAAACGCACCTAAACCGTTGTTCAGGCGTTTACATCGACCACCAGACGACCTGCAATTTCACCAGCGAGAATCTTCGACGCCAGTGACGGTACTTCCGTCATCGGCACGACCCTGGAAATTTGCTCTAAGTGATCTCTATTCATGATCGCAGCCAGACCATCCCAGGCCCGCTGTCTTCGCTCCTGGGAGGCCATGACTGAATCGATGCCCCGCAAAGTGACACCGCGAAGGATAAACGGCATTACAGTGGACTTAAGCCCTGCTCCACCCGCGAGACCGCAGGCAGTAACCACACCCTCGTATTTGGTTTGCGCAATAGCCGTGGCCAGCACCTTGTCACCCACCGTATCAACCACACCAGCCCATAACTCCTTTTCCATAGGCTTGGCGTCACGTGCCAGCTCCTGACGGGGCACTAATGCCGAAGCCCCCAGGCTTTTTAGAAAATCACCCTGCTCCTCCACCCGTCCAGTGCTGGCATGAACTTCATAGCCCAGCGTGGCCAATAGTGATACTGCCACGCTACCAACACCGCCAGCGGCCCCTGTCACCAGGATAGGACCATCTTCGGGTTTTACGCCCTGATCCTGCAAACCCTGCACACAGAGCATTGAGGTATAGCCCGCAGTCCCCAGTGCCATAGTCTGCTGCAGACTCATGCCATCGGGCACACGTACTATCCAATCCGGGTTGATACGCTGGCGTTGGCTGTAACCTCCGTTATGGACTTCAGATAAACCATAGCCATTGACCAGCACCTTATCGCCGGCTTGGTAGGCAGGGTCACTGGATTCAGAGACAGTACCCGCGAGGTCGATGCCGCAAATCAGCGGCAGCTTGCGACAAATGGGTGCTGCACCGCTAACCGCCAGACCATCCTTGTAGTTAACTGTTGAAAAAGCGACGTCCACCAGCACCGGTTCGTTGGGCAAATCGGCCAAACTAATGGCTTTCAGACTCGCTACAGCTTTTCCGTCAACGTCTTCAGCGACAATGGCATTAAAGGTCTCGGGCATATTGCTCTCCAATAAATTCAAAAGGCGACAATCATAATTGGCGCAACCGACGCTGTACACTCCACCAAAGTGTGTAATACAGGGTCAATAAAAAAGGGCCCCCATCACTGGAAACCCTTTTTTTGTTGGTGCCGAAGGCGGGACTTGAACCCGCACGAGCATAGCTCACTACCCCCTCAAGATAGCGTGTCTACCAATTCCACCACTTCGGCTTGTTTTTGTATCTCCGTCTCGATAATTAGTCGAGCTGCGGAAGGTCGCCTTCCGGCTCAACTGTGCCTGAGCCAATCGCTGCAGGGATATCGTCTTCCACTACCGGCAACTCCGACTCAACCGCTTCGCGAACCTGCATCGCCGCGCCGGGGATATCAATACCCAAATCGTTCACTGGCTGGGATGATTGACTGGCGATCAACGCGAGCCCAAAACTGGTTGCAAAAAACAAGGTAACAAACCAGCCGGTAGCACGAGTCAATACATTGCCGCTGCCGTCAGAACCAAACAAAGTCTGGGAAGCGCCGGCACCAAAAGAGGCGCCCATATCGGCGCCTTTGCCTTGCTGCAGCATAATCAAGCCGATAATGGCCAACGCTACCAACAAGTGAACGATCAAAATTATTTGTTCCATCTTACTTCAGTCCCTCCGGGACGCTATGCGTTCAGGCCGCCGCGTTTACGATCGCCTGGAAATCTTCAGCCACCAAGGCCGCGCCGCCCACCAGGGCGCCATCAATATCTACCTGTGCGAACAACTCGTCTGCGTTGCCAGGCTTCACACTTCCGCCATAAAGCAGTCGCGTGGTTTGCTCATCCAGGCCCGGTATTGAGGCCAACTCTGCACGTATATACGCGTGCATATCCTGCGCCTGCTCCGGTGTTGCAGTCAGACCAGTGCCAATAGCCCAAACGGGTTCGTAAGCAACCACCAGACCCGCCAAGTTACCATGCTCAGCCAGCGCACCCGCCAATTGAGCGGCGACTATGGCTTCCGCTTCACCCGATTCACGCTGCGTCCTGGTCTCACCGACGCAAACAATTGGTCTCAAACCCGCCGCAATCGCCGCGCTCAACTTCGCAGACACCAACGCGTCACTCTCATCGTGATAGGCGCGACGCTCAGAGTGACCAAGGATAACCCACTCGCACCCCAGGTCAGCCAGCATTGCTGCCGCGACTTCACCCGTGTATGCGCCTTCATCAAAGGCACTACAATCCTGCGCGCCCACGGAAACCGGCGAGCTGGCGCTCAATTCAAGCGCCTGAGACAAATGCACAAATGCGGGGCAGACCGCAACGTCCACGGCATCGCTCTTCACGCTAGTGCTCAGAGCTCCCAGCAGGGCGACGACGCTTTCTCGGGAACCGTGCATCTTCCAGTTACCTGCTACCAGCGGTTGACGCATCTTACCTCCGGGCTAAAAAAGCGGCCGCAATCTTACCCAAGATACCGGGTGCTGGCAAGAAGATGCGCTTCACCCGAGAATTCGCTCTACATCGGCGGCCAGGGTTGCGCATAGACTACTGACCTGGGCATCGTCCTCGCCCTCCACCATGACCCGCACAACAGGCTCCGTCCCCGAGGGCCGCAATAACACTCTGCCACGATCTCCGAGTTGCTGTTCTACTGCCTCTACTCTGTCCTGCACATCGGGGTAGGCGTTCAAATCAACCTTTCCGGCGACACGCACATTAATCATAGTTTGTGGATACTTTTTCATTCCTGATCGTAAGGCAGAGAGCGTCTGTCCGGAATCTCGAATGGCACGCAGCACCTGCAATGCCGCAACGATTCCATCGCCGGTGGTGGTGATATCGCTACAGATGATATGACCGGAAGACTCACCACCCAGGTGCCAGCCCTCCGTTTCCATTCTTTCTTTAACATAGCGATCGCCCACTTGTGCACGCACCAGCTGCAACCCTTCCTCACGCAAGGCAATCTCCATGCCGAGATTGGTCATCAGCGTTCCGACTACGCCGGCGTCGCTGGAGCCGGCCGCCAGGCGATGGCGGGCAATGATGTAGATAAGTTCATCGCCGTCCACCAGTTCACCGTCGGCATCAACAAACAAAACCCTGTCACCATCGCCATCAAATGCAATACCAAAATCTGCACCCTGCTCCTGCACCAGGGCCGCCAATGCCTCGGTATGCGTTGAGCCGACTCCCTCGTTAATATTAAACCCGTCGGGCTGCACGCCGAGGCTGATCACCTCGGCACCCAGCTCCGAAAATACGCTGGGGGCAATATGGTAAGTGGCCCCGTGAGCACAATCTACGGCGACACGCATACCTCGGAGATTAAAGCCTTCGGGAACCGTCGATTTGCAAAACTCGATGTATCGACCGGCAGCATCGACTACTCGTAGAACCTTACCAATGTCTTTTGAACCTACCGTCACCAACTGTTCGTCCAACTCAGCCTCGATGGCGAGCTCTACCTCATCAGGCAACTTGGAACCACTGGCAGAAAAAAACTTGATGCCATTGTCCTGGAAAGCGTTGTGAGAGGCGCTGATCACAATGCCCGCATCGGCCGCCTGAGTGCGCGTCATTAGGGCCACCGCGGGAGTGGGCATAGGCCCGAGCAACTTTACGTCAACGCCGGCGGCAACTAATCCTGCCTCCAGAGCAGACTCAAACATATATCCGGAAACGCGGGTATCCTTGCCAATGATAACCATGCAGTGCCCGTCGTTGTCAGCCAGCCGAGAAAAAACGCGTCCACAGGCCCAGCCAAGTTTGAGCATAAAGTCCGGGGTAATCACGCCTTCGCCTACCGCGCCTCGAATACCGTCTGTGCCAAAATATTTTCTTGTCATTGCGATTCCAGTTCCGACAATGCCGAGTACATGGCCAGTGCATCACTGGTCTCGGCTACATCGTGAGTTCTTATGATGGCAGCACCACGCTCCGCCGCCAACACCGCCAGGGCAATGCTCGCTGGCATCCGCTGATCTACGTCCCGGCCAATCAACTGACCAATCAGCGATTTGCGCGAGAGTCCCACCAACAAAGGTAGCCCTATGGCTGCCAATTGCGGCAAACCAGCAAGTAAGGCGAGATTGTGCTGCACTGACTTGCCGAAGCCAAAGCCCGGATCAAGCATCACCCGTTCACGCGGTATCCCCGCCTCGCAGCAGGCAGCGATTCGCTGTTTTAAAAACTCCCCAACATCTGTGAGCACGTCACCGTACTCAGGCGACCGTTGCATTGAGCCGGGCTCACCCTGCATGTGCATAAGACAAACAGGCAAACCACTACGCGCCGCCGCCTCCATTGCTCCCGGTCTCCGCAATGCTCTGACGTCATTAATCAATCCTGCGCCTTGCGCTGCAGCCTCGCTCATCAGCGCCGGAGTACTGGTATCAATTGAAACCACCACATCCAGCTCAGTGGAAATTCGCTGTAGCAGCGGTAAGACCCTGTCCATCTCCAGCGTTTCGCCCACGGGAGCAGCGCCGGGCCGGGTAGATTCGCCGCCAATATCGATAATATCAGCACCAGACTCCACCATTGTCTTAGCCCGCTCAAGAGCGAGATCCAGGTTCAACTGGTCGCTGCGATACAGAGTGCCGCCGTCAGAGAATGAATCAGGTGTGGTGTTAATCACCCCCATGACCAGGGGGCGACCAAGATCGAGTGCGCGCCCGGCGCATTGCAATGCCGGGCCGCAAGAGTAACTAACAGCCAAGGGGCGGCTCAGTGTTCGCCGGCGGGACCACCGATGGGGCTACTGGAATCATTGGCATCTGCTTCACTGACTGTCGCCTGGGCGCTGCCATCGGAATCACCATCCCAGCCGCTTGGCTCGCGAGGCTTCCGACCCGCCATGATGTCATCAATTTGATCTGAACCTATGGTTTCATAAAGCATTAGCGCATCTGCCATGGCATGCAGCTTGTCGAGATTCTCCTCGAGCATGCGTTGGGACGATACATAACATTCATCGATAATTCGCCTGACTTCCTGGTCGATCTGGTTGGCCGTTTCATCAGACACTGATTGGTGTTGCTGGCCAGCACTGCGCCCAAGAAAGACCTCTTCAGAACCCTCGTCGTACATCAAAGGGCCCATTTTTTCAGACAGTCCCCACTGGGTTACCATCTTGCGCGCGATGTCTGTTGCACGCTGGATATCGTTAGATGCGCCGGTGGTAATTCCATCCTTGCCAAGCGTCATCTCCTCAGCAATTCGGCCACCGAAGAGGCTACAGATCTGACTGATAATATGCCTGCGGCTATGACTATAACGGTCTTCCTCAGGCAGGAACATAGTGACACCCAAGGCCCGACCCCGAGGAATAATGCTGACTTTATAGACCGGGTCGTGTTCAGGCATGAGTCGACCAACAATAGCGTGCCCTGCTTCGTGATACGCCGTATTGCGCTTCTCGTCCTCGGACATCACCATGGACTTGCGCTCAGCGCCCATCATAATCTTGTCTTTGGCGAGCTCAAAATGCTGCATACCCACGGTGCGAACATTGGCGCGAGCGGCAAACAAGGCGGCTTCGTTGACCAGGTTAGCAAGGTCGGCGCCGGAAAATCCGGGCGTTCCGCGGGCGATCTTGGCAGGCTCGACATCTTCCGACAGTGGCACTTTACGCATGTGCACCTTGAGAATTTGTTCGCGACCGCGGATATCGGGCAAACCAACCACCACCTGGCGATCAAAACGTCCGGGGCGCAGCAGTGCCGGGTCCAGCACGTCAGGGCGGTTGGTGGCAGCGATCACGATAACGCCATCATTCACTTCAAACCCATCCATTTCTACCAGCAACTGGTTGAGGGTTTGCTCACGTTCATCATGCCCCCCACCAAGACCGGCGCCACGATGTCTGCCGACCGCATCAATTTCGTCAATAAAAATAATACAGGGTGACTGCTTCTTGGCTTGTTCAAACATGTCACGAACGCGAGACGCGCCGACACCGACGAACATCTCAACAAAATCAGAACCCGAGATAGAGAAGAAAGGCACTTTCGCCTCACCGGCTATCGCTTTGGCCAACAGTGTCTTACCCGTACCGGGCTGCCCCACCATTAACACACCCCGAGGAATGCGCCCACCAAGCTTTTGGAAGCGACTGGGGTCTCGCAGAAACTCGACCAGCTCCTGTACATCTTCCTTGGCCTCATCTACACCGGCCACATCAGCAAAAGTAGTGGTTATCTGGTCTTCGCCAAGCAAGCGAGCCTTGCTTTTGCCAAAACTCATGGGGCCGCCGCGGCCACCCCCGCCGCCTTGCATCTGGCGCATGAAAAACATGAACACCGCGATAATTATCAAGATGGGAAAGGACGCGACCAGCAATTGGGTCCAAACGCTCTGTTGTTCGGGCTTTTTGCCCTCCACAACCACGTTGTGTTCCAGCAGATCATCGATCAGCCGAGGGTCTTCAACCATCGGCCGGATGGTCTCGAAGAGGCTGCCATCGAATCGTTCACCGGAGATGGTCAGGCCATCGACGGTCACTTTCTGCACCTGATCTCGTTGAATTTCCTCAATAAACTCCGAATAACGCAGTTGCTCAGAGGGGCTCTGCATGTTGAAGTTGTTAAATACCGACAACAAGACGGCGGCTATCACCAGCCACAACAGTAAATTTTTAACCATATCGTTCAACGCTGTATCCTCTCAGGATTTAACCTTACAGGCCGGTCATCGCCACTGGCGCGGACCTGACAGCTGTACTCCTCAATTATAGCTTCTCTCCCCGCCGGAGACGGGGACCCACAGGGTCTATTAGTAAACCCTGTTGTTGTTACGGGTGAAAACGGGAAAAATATCACCGCAATGTACTACAGATGGGGACAGGCGGCCATGTTTCAACCCTCCACTCATCGTCCAATAGACATCATTTATCGGCCTTTGAAGCCGCTCGCCACCAGATAAACCTCGCGAGACCGCGGCCGGGAGGCTTTGGGCTTGCGGGTCAGGACCTTGTCAAACGAGTCGCGGGTATCGCGAAACAGCTCATCAAAACCCTCTCCCTGAAACACTTTAGTGACAAAGCTACCTCCAGGAGAGAGCACACGCCGGGCCATATCCAGAGCTAACTCCACCAAATACATGGATCCCGGTTGGTCAACGGCCGCTACCCCACTCATATTGGGAGCCATATCGGACACCACCAGATCAACAGATTCACCGTCTATTGCCTGCAAGATACGCTCAAAAACCGCATCTTCGGTAAAATCACCCTGAATGAACTCCACATCAGCCAGGTTATCCATATGCAGGATATCTGAAGCGACCACTCTACCCTTGTGCCCTACCAGATCAGCTGACACCTGGGACCAGCCGCCTGGCGCGCTCCCCAGGTCCACCACTGTCATACCCGGCTTCATCAGATGGTCTTTGTCTTGCAGCTCCAGTAATTTATAGCAGGCCCGACTGCGATAACCATCGCGCTTCGCCTGTTGCACAAACAGGTCATCGTGATGCTCTTTGAGCCAGGCCTTACTGGAAGACTTCTTCTTCGCCATAAATAATGTCTATAGTTACGTTTCGAGCCGAGGGCCCCTTGTGTAGAATACGCGACCCTGAAAGGGCCCGGGTGGCCCATTGTACCGTGGATTCACTATGAGCAAGAAAAGTAACCAGGAAATCAAGCAACTGCGCGCTATTGGCCATAAGCTGAAGCCGGTGGTCACCGTGGCAGGTAAAGGCCTGTCAGAGGCGGTTGTTGCGGAGGTCGATCGCGCCCTCAGCCAGCATGAGTTAATCAAGATAAAGCTGGCAGTAGGCGGTAAAGACGCGAAAACAGCCGTTATAGAAGAGCTGTGCGAGCGCTCCGGGGGAGAAGTGGTACAAAGCATTGGCAATGTCATATTGCTACTGCGCCGGGCCACCAAGCCAGACCCACGCCTTTCGAACCTGCTCCGGCGGGTCTAGGCTGCCGCACCAGCGTTTATTAGCCCGGGTAGCCCTGGGCAGCTACCCCGCCTGACAAGGCACTCCCCCACAGCGCAGTTATTGGTTATGATACAGGCGAATTCCCAACGCGGAGAGGCGCCACGGCATGGGGAATATTCTAGAGTTTCCATCGGAACAGGCAAAAGGGCTGGCTTTCCTTGATCGCCAGATTCGCCAACTTCTCACCAGTAAGGGCGCCGACGATGAACTCATCGACTTCGCTGCGCAACAGCTCACCCGCATTTACAAACGCATTAAGGACTCTGAGCAATACTGTTTTGGCATTCGCCTGCCAGAAGGTTTGAGCGAACAGAAGCGTACGGAGTTGAAAATTGATATTGATGCTGGCCTGGAAACGATTCGTAAGGAAAACCACGGGCTGATGATCGAGCTGGTTGCACAACTGGTTCTGGCCCAGGTGCAGATATTCCAGCTGCAGCGCGACTGAAACGCTATCAGGGCGCGCGCAGCCACTGTCAAAAAGTGGCAAACAGGTTACGCGTCCATCAAACCGAATTATCCGACCAACAATCCCGTTACCTGATAGACCACAACAGCAGCGGTATAAGCTAATAAAAAATAGCCGACGAACATTTTCAAAGTCAAGCTACGGGAGGCGCTCTCCTTGGCAAGAATTGCCAGTGTTGAAACGCACTGCAGAGAAATAGCAAAGAATACGAGTAACGCAAGGCCTGAGCCCAGAGCAAGATCACTGCCCTGGATATGTTCAACCAAGGGCACCATATTTTCGTCCGCGCCCTCGATACCAAAGATGGTGCCCAACGTACCTACAAATACTTCTCGGGCCGCGAAAGAAGTGAAAATCGCGACACCATAGCGCCAATCCAATCCCAGCGGTGAAAATACCGGCTCGATAAAATGTCCAAGATGACCCAACCAGGACTGACCAAGGTCGGCACCGTAGTTTGGAAAGTAACCGAGCAACCAGATCACTACAGTAACGGTGAAAATAATCTTGCCGGCTTTGGTGACAAAGTGCTTTGACCGATTCCAGGCATTTCGAACAATGGGCTTTAACCCAGGAAGGCGATAAGGCGGCAACTCCAGCACGAAAGGCAGGTCGTTATGATGGTCTTCGCTGGTTCGCGAAATCAGGCCGGTGACCAGCAGCCCCGTCATCATGCCGAAGAAATAAATACCGAACATCGCCAGGCCTTGCAGACCCACCAAGCCCCCCAACGCCGTTTGTGCGGGAATAAAAGCGGCGATGAGCAACGTATAAACCGGCAGCCGAGCACTACAGGGCATTAACGGAATCGCAATGTAAGTGAGCACCCGTTTGCGCGGCGAATCGATCGCCCTCGCGGCGTAAATCGCAGGGATAGCACAGGCCACTCCCGACAACATGGGAATGAAGCTCTTCCCCGTGAGCCCGAAAAGACGCAATGGCTTATGGCAAATCAAGGCTGCACGGGCCATATAACCCGAGTCCTCCAACAACCCGATGACGAAAGTCAGTACAAAAATCTGGGGCACAAATACCAGGAAAGCGCCGATACCGCTAAATAGAGCGTCAGAGGTGAAATCTTTAACCACCTGATTACCTAATAATGGGACCAGGGCATCTGCCATCCAGGCCAGTGATCCCTCGACTGCATCCATCACTGGTGCTGCCCAGGTAAAAATTGACTGGAACAGCAGATACATAATCAGGAAAAAAGATACGCCTCCGGTGAGCGAATGCAGAAAAAAATTATCCAGTCGATTCTGGGTGCGAATCAGCACATCGCCCTCAGGACCGAATCGATGAGCCAGCTTGTGTGCCTCTCCGCGCAGAATTGCGTCTGGCGTGTCCACCAGGTGAGCGCGCGGTTCTCGCACTTGGCAAGCGGTCGCGGAGAGTTCACTGATCACCTCATCGATACCCTTACCAGAGCGCGCCGATATCGGTATAACCCGGGTGTGCAGCGCTGCCGACATCCCCTCCACGTCCAGGGTCAAATCGTGATTTTCAAGCACGTCCATCATGTTGGCCAACACGGTAATCTTCTTGCTATTACGTTCACAGTCGCGGATTACCTGCAGTGTGAACAGCAGACTCTTCTCCAGACGAGTTGCATCAATAACGCAAAGCACCTGCTCTACATCGGGATCTTCCAGCGCACGTTCGAAGTAATCCACTGCCACTTCTTCCTCTGCGGAAATGGCCTGCAGCGAATAAGTCCCGGGGAAGTCGATCAGTGTCTTGTCAGGCAGTGCCTGTAATTTGCCGGAGCCCACGTCTACGGTGATCCCGGGGAAGTTAGCCACTTTCTGGCTCAGGCCCGTCAAGCGGTTGAACAGCAAACTCTTGCCCGAGTTAGGGCTGCCAATAAGAATAATCTTACTCACTGGCACCACTCAGGCGCACAGCAACGTGCGCGGCCACCTCATCGTCCAGGGAGAAAACCGTATTACTGACCTGATAAACCTTGGGCGCACCAAAGGACGGAGACTGCAGGCAGATCACCGATTCCCCGGGATGGAATCCAAATTCCATCAGGCGAATTTTATACTTTTCTGCCAGGGCATCGTCATAGCCCAGAATTTCGCAGTGATCGCCTGCTTTCAGGGACCACAAAGAGAGGTTTATAGCCACCGGGTACTCACAGTGAGAGCTCAAAGAAGCGAGCGATACTAGCAGTAATGAGAATGATTTGCATCAAAATGAAGTGACCTCGGAGCCAGACTCGATTAGAATTTTGCGGCGTCCAAACGCAACCCCACTGGAACCAAGAGGCGATCCAACCATGAAAACACTCATAAAAACACTGTTAGCATCCCTGCTGGTATTGGCAACTTTCCAGACCGCACAGGCGGACAGCTATACCGAAGCAAAAGGCATTTTCGAAAACGCAGGCGAAAGCGGTACCTTCTTTGGCAAGGCTTATGGCTATGCGCTTTTCCCTACTATCGGCAAGGGCGGCATGGGCATCGGCGGTGCTCACGGTTCAGGCCGTGTCTATGCTAACGGTAAACACACTGGCGACACCAAGATGACCCAGTTGACCATCGGTTTCCAACTCGGCGGACAGGCCTACAGCCAGATTATTTTCTTCGAAGACAAGCGCGCCTTTGAAGAATTTACCTCGGGGAACTTCGAGTTTGGCGCCCAGGCCACCGCAGTCGCAATTACTGCAGCGGCAGGAGCCTCGGCAAATACGGGCGGCGGCGCCCAGGCTGGTGCTTCCGGTGGCAAAAATGACGCGGACACCGTCTCTGGTGGCTATCGCAAAGGAATGGCGATATTCACCGTCGCAAAGGGTGGGCTGATGTATGAAGCAACCTTGGGCGGACAGAAGTACAGCTACGCTGCCAAATAAGGCGTAAACAAAAAAGCCCCACTTTCCGTCGGAAGTTGGGGCTTTTTATTGCGCCGTGAAATCAGTCGCTATATGTGCTGAACCTGATCGATCTCGTACTCTATATCGCCACCGGGCGCCTTGACGAGAACAACATCCCCCTCCTCCTTGCCAATCATAGCGCGAGCGATGGGTGAACCTACCGAAATCCGGTTGTTCTTCACATCCGCCTCGTCCTCACCAACAATAGTGTAAGTGACGGTCTCATCAGACTCGACATTAATCAGGTCCACGGTAGTACCGAAAATGACTTTGCCGGTCCTGGTAATTTGGGTTACATCGATTACCTGACAGTTCGACAGCTTACCTTCGATCTCCATGATTCGACCCTCGGCAAAACTCTGCTGTTCTCGAGCGGCGTGGTATTCCGCATTTTCTTTCAGGTCACCGTGTTCTCTCGCATCGGCGATCGCGTCAGAAATGCGCGGTCGCTCCACCTTCTTGAGATGCTCCAACTCACTGCGCAGGGCAGCCTCGCCCGCTACTGTCATCGGTACCTTGTTCATGCACTAATACTCCCGTGCAGGTCTTGCAGCCTGCGAACTTTCTTATCACCTTCCTGCTGCATTGACATGGTAATGGCTTCTGCGGCAGCAAGGGTCGTTGTGTAAAACACCCTGTGCGCCTGGGCACTGGCCCTGATTGGCGCGGAGTCTTCAATAGCCCGGCGACCTTCGGTGGTATTGATAATAAAGTCTGCCTCATCGTTTTTAATCATATCGACGATATGGGGGCGGCCCTCCAGTACCTTATTGATCCGACGGACATTCAGCCCGGCCGCCTCCAGCGCTGTGGCGGTGCCACCGGTGGCTGCAAGATTAAATCCAAGACCAAGCAGGTCGCGAGCGACCGCGACAGCACCCGGCTTGTCTACATCGCGAACGCTGATCAGCACGGTGCCGCTGGTAGGAGGAGAATCCCCACCGCCCAACTGGGCTTTGGCAAAAGCAGTAGCAAAGCTGTCACCCACACCCATAACCTCCCCAGTAGAGCGCATCTCAGGGCCGAGAATCGGGTCAACACCAGGGAACTTGTTAAACGGCAGCACCGCCTCTTTCACGCTGTAGTAAGGGGGCACTATTTCTTTGTTAAAACCCTGAGAAGCCAGGCTCTGGCCGGCCATGCAGCGAGCAGCCACCTGCGCCAGTGATCGACCAATGCATTTGGAGACAAAGGGCACTGTTCGGGAGGCTCGAGGATTGACCTCGATCACATAGATCTCATCGTCTTGCCAGGCGAGCTGAACGTTCATCAATCCGCGGACACCCAGCTCAAGCGCCATTTGCTTGACCTGCTCACGCATTTGATCTTGCACCACCATATCCAAACTATAAGGAGGCAGAGAACAGGCGGAATCACCTGAGTGCACGCCAGCCTGTTCGATATGCTGCATGATGGCACCAATTACCACCTCTTCACCGTCCGACACAGCATCGATATCAATTTCGATTGCGGCAGACAGGAAGCTGTCCAAAAGCACCGGCGCATCGTCGGAAGCCTGCACTGCATGCTTCATGTAGCGCAGCAGGTCCTCCTCGCGATAAACAATTTCCATGGCGCGTCCGCCCAATACATAAGAGGGGCGCACAACCAGCGGGTAACCAATTGAAGCGGCCGCTTCCACGGCTTCTTCAGTACTGCGTACGGTGGTATTGGCGGGCTGTTTCAAGCCCAGCTTCTGAATCATGTGCTGGAAACGTTCGCGATCTTCCGCACGGTCGATCGCATCCGGTGTCGTGCCGATAATAGGCACCCCCGCATCCTCCAGGGCACGAGCCAGCTTAAGCGGCGTCTGTCCCCCGAATTGAACAATCACTCCCTTTGGCTTTTCCAGGGCTACGATTTCCAGCACGTCCTCGAGAGTTACCGGCTCGAAATACAGGCGATCTGAAGTGTCGTAATCAGTAGAAACCGTTTCGGGGTTGCAGTTGACCATGATGGTTTCATAACCATCCTCGCGCATCGCGAGCACCGCGTGTACACAGCAGTAGTCGAACTCGATACCCTGGCCTATTCGGTTGGGGCCACCGCCCAGCACCAGAATCTTGTCCCGATCAGAGGGAGCGGCTTCGCACTCCTCCTCATAGGTTGAATACATGTAGGCAGTGGCAGAGGCAAACTCCGCCGCGCATGTGTCCACACGCTTGTAAACCGGTTTAATCCCCAGCCCGTGACGATGGCGGCGCACAATATGTTCATCCGACGCCAGCAACACCGCCAGGCGCTCGTCCGAGAAGCCCTTGCGCTTGAGACGAAACATTTGATCGGCACCAATATCATCAAGCTCGATGCTTTTGAGACTGTTTTCAGTCTTGATGATGTCTTCTATCTGCACCAGGAACCAGGGGTCTACGCCGGAGAGTTTGTAAATCTCATCCACGCTCATGCCAGCTCTGAAGGCATCACCGATATACCAGATACGCTCTGCCGTAGGGTTAACCAATTCCGACAGAAGTTCATCCCGCAAATCTTCGTCATCCACATCAATCATGTGTTCAAAGCCGGATGAGCCCACCTCCAAACCACGCAGTGCTTTCTGCAGTGACTCCTGGAACGTGCGTCCTATCGCCATCACTTCGCCAACCGATTTCATCTGCGTTGTCAGGCGAGTATCTGCGCCTTTAAACTTTTCAAAGGCGAAGCGCGGAATCTTCGTGACTACGTAATCGATCGCCGGTTCAAAGGACGCCGGTGTAGCACCGCCTGTAATGTCGTTTTGCAATTCGTCCAGGGTGTAACCAATCGCCAGTTTCGCTGCCACCTTGGCGATAGGGAAACCAGTGGCTTTAGATGCCAACGCCGAGGATCGGGAGACCCTCGGGTTCATTTCAATAATCACCAGACGGCCAGTATCCGGGCATTGACCAAACTGCACATTGGATCCGCCCGTCTCTACACCAATCTCACGCAGTACCGCCAGAGAGGCGTCCCGCATAATCTGGTATTCCTTGTCGGTCAGGGTCTGGGCCGGAGCAACGGTGATTGAATCGCCCGTGTGCACGCCCATGGCGTCGAAGTTCTCAATGGCACATACGATGATGCAGTTGTCGTTTTTGTCGCGAACAACCTCCATCTCATATTCCTTCCAGCCGATGAGCGATTCATCGATCAGCAGCTCATTGGTAGGCGATAAATCCAGCCCCCGCATACAAATTTCTTCAAATTCGTCCCGGTTATAGGCGATGCCACCGCCGGAGCCGCCCATGGTAAAGGAGGGGCGGATAATGCAGGGGAAGCCGATACTATCGAGCACTTGAAAAGCTTCTTCCATAGTATGAGCAAGGGAGGCCCGCGGCGTATCCAGGCCGATGCGCTTCATCGCTTTATCGAACAGTTGGCGGTCTTCGGCCATATCGATGGCTTCTTTAGTCGCACCAATCATTTCTACATCGTGCTCAGCCAACACACCATGGCGTGCAAGATCCAGCGCGCAGTTGAGTGCGGTCTGGCCACCCATGGTCGGCAGCAAAGCATCGGGCTTTTCTTCTTCGATAATACGCGCAACAGTCCGCCACTCGATGGGCTCGATATAGGTCGCATCGGCCATTGTCGGGTCGGTCATGATAGTGGCGGGATTGGAGTTCACCAGAATGACCCGGTAACCCTCCTCGCGCAGAGCCTTACAGGCCTGGGCACCTGAGTAATCGAACTCGCAGGCCTGACCAATAACAATCGGTCCAGCGCCAAGGATCAGGATACTCTGGATATCGGTTCTCTTGGGCATGCTTATTCCCCAGCGCGAGCTGCAATCAGCTCAATGAAATGATCAAACAAGGGCGCCGCATCATGGGGACCAGGGCTGGCTTCAGGGTGTCCCTGGAAACTAAAGGCGGGCTTGTCCGTGCGGTGTATCCCCTGCAAGCTCCCATCGAAGAGCGATTTATGGGTGACACGAAGAGTATCGGGCAAACTACTCTCGTCGGCCGCAAAGCCGTGATTCTGGCTGGTAATCAACACCGTACCATCGTCAATGTTCTGTACCGGATGATTAGCACCGTGGTGACCGAACTTCATTTTCGCTGTTTTTGCGCCAGAGGCCAGCGCAAGCAACTGATGGCCAAGGCAGATACCAAAGATCGGAATTTCTGTTTTCAGGAGCTCCTGGATGGCCGCGATAGCATACGTGCAGGGCTCCGGGTCACCGGGGCCATTGGATAGAAAAATACCGTCAGGATTCATTGCCAGCACATCCGCTGCAGGTGTCTGGGCCGGCACCACGGTAAGGCGACAGCCGCGATCTACCAACATGCGCAATATATTGCGCTTAACGCCATAATCAAAGGCGACCACATGCCAGGGCAATTCACCCGCAGGTTTTTCGCTGTGACCTTGACCCCACTCCCAGCTACCCTCAGTCCAGCGATAAGACTCAGTTACCGTGACTTCTTTCGCCAGATCCATGCCTTTCAAACCGGCGAATGCTTTGGCCTGCGCCAACGCTTTGGCTTCATCAATGTTGTCACCCGCCATCAGGCAACCATTCTGGGCGCCCTTCTCTCGTAAAATCCGGGTCAGGCGGCGAGTATCAATATCGGCAATGCCGACAATATTGCGGCTACTCAGGTAGTCAGACAGACTTTGTTCGTTACGATAATTGCTGGCTAACAAGGGAAGGTCGCGAATCACCAGGCCCGCGGCCCAGATGCTGCTCGATTCCTCGTCCTCGGTGTTAGTGCCGGTGTTGCCAATGTGTGGATAGGTCAGGGTGACAATCTGGCGGGCATAGGACGGATCGGTGAGGATTTCCTGGTAACCGCTCATGGCGGTATTGAATACCACTTCACCAACGGATATGCCGCTGGCTCCGATTGCCAAGCCTTTGAAAACACTACCATCTTCGAGGACTAATATAGCGGAACTGGACAAGCAAAGCCTCCATCATCAGGGGAAACCCAGAACCTTCATGCGCTTGACTCGCGCGCTCACAAAGAGACGAGATGGGTAAATACATCTCGCCTTTTTACATAAATTCAGCTCTGGTTTTCACGGGAACACACAGTATCCGACGTTCACATCGGACATGCGAAATCTGGCCGGAGATTCTAGGTGAACCAGCTGTGTCTGTCCAGTTAGTTCGGGGCACTCTCCGGAATCTCTATCACCCTGCCCTCACCCTGCGCTCGAATATCGGATACGGCGGTCAACTTGCCATTTTCTGCGGAGATCGCATGGACCTTGCCCAGGTTCCCCCAGCTATTTTCCTCAACGGCGTAGCCCAGCTTCTCCAGACCCTTACGGGTCGCCACGGGCACCTCCCGCTGGTCATGCCTGATGAGCAGTGCCTGGGGCAACTGGTGGTGAAAGCGCAAAGCGTCGACCGCTTGCTGCAGGGGCATGTCAAAATCTTGCATATTCAGGATGACCTGAAACACCGTGGTAATAATCGTGCTGCCACCAGAAGTTCCGATCACCAGGGCCGGCTCTCCATCTCGCAGCAAAATAGTGGGTGACATAGAAGACAACATCCTTTTCCCGGGGACAATAGCGTTGCGATCATTGCCAACGACACCAAACTTATTGGGCACACCAACCTTGGCACTGAAATCATCCATCTGGTTGTTGAGCAAGAAGCCGGCGCCCTCCACCACAACTCCCGAGCCAAAATCCCAGTTCAGGGTAGTAGTCAAAGAAACGGCATTACCTTCGGCGTCAATAATCGAGAAATGAGTCGTTTCCGTTGACTCAAGGCCCGCAGACACCGTCTCAATGGGGGAGATAGCCTCAGGGTTAACGCTGCTTGCACGCGCCCGCAGGTAATCGTCCTCCAAAAGCTTATCCATAGGCACTGCCACATAATCAGGATCACCGAGATACTCTGCCCGATCGGCATAAACCCGTTTCTCCAGCTCTGCCATCAAGTGCACGTAGCGCGCCTCGTTATGCCAGAGCCCGCTAAAGTACTGGTCCGAAAACTCCCGTAATTTGAGCAGCTGCACCAGGGCGAAGCCTCCCGAACTGGGTGGCGGCGCCGACAACACCTCGAATTCACGCCAATTACCGCGCAGCGGTTCTCGCCAGACTGCCTTATATGTTTCCAGGTCGGACAGGCTGATTTGGCCACCCGTGGCCTCCATCTGCGCGACCAGTTGCCTTGCCGGAACCCCTGAGTAGAAGGCATCCGGATCCTGTGCCAGCAACTCCAGCGTGGCTGCCAGCTCAGCTTGCTTAAAGATTTCACCTTTTTGCATACGACCGAAGTAACGGTGGAAGTTCGTCTCACCGGCATCTTCGGCAATTTTTTCAACCGCTAATTCAAATATTGTTTCAGACACCGCAAAACCGTCCCTGGCGATACCAATAGCCGGTGCCAGAAGGCGTCTCCATGGCAAAGTTCCATACCGCGAGTGAGCCTCCTGCATTCCGCGCACTGTGCCGGGCACCCCCGAAGCCTTGCCACCCACTAAGGACAAACGCTGTTGAAAATTACCCCCTTCGTCGAGAAACATATCCCGATACGCCTTGGCAGGAGCCCGCTCGCGAAAATCCAGAAATACCGCTTCGTCATCCATATATGCGGTCATAAAGCCGCCACCGCCAATATTACCGGCATCAGGAAGAGTGACGGCCAGCATAAATGTTGCCGCAATAGCGGCGTCCACGGCATTGCCACCGTCCATTAACACGGCTTGAGCAACCTCAGCAGACCAGCGATCTGGCATCGCAAGGGCGGCTGTGCCGGCCCAACCTCTGGTAGCGAAAACAAAAACAGTGATAAAAATAAGTGCGCGCATTAACATCTGTTCAATCTAAAAATAAGTGATGGGACAATAATGCCCACTACCCGCTAAAAAAGGAAATAATATGGCTTACAGCAATGGCAAATGCGCGGTAATTACCGGAGCAGGTTCCGGCATCGGTAGGGCGCTAGCCCTGCAACTAAACGATGAGGGCTGCGAACTTTTCCTGTCAGACATTAACCCCGAGACGCTGGCTGAGACGGCTACCCTGCTAAAACGGCCAGACCTATTCTGCGATCAGCAGACGCTGGACGTAGCCGATAATGCGGCAATGCAGGATTGGGCAGCACAGGTTTCAGCGTCTCGCGGCGCAATCGATATTCTCGTCAACAATGCTGGCGTCGGTCTCACTGGCCCAGCGGATGAAAACCCCTACGAGGACATTCAGTGGCTGATGGGGATTAATTTCTGGGGAGTGGTCCACGGTACCAGAGCGTTTCTGCCCTTATTGCGAAATTCTGCATGTGGGCACCTGGTGAATCTATCGTCCATGTTCGGCATGGTCGGGGTACCCACACAATCGGCCTATAACGCTTCAAAGTTCGCTGTGCGCGGCTACAGCGAGGCCCTGCGCATTGAGCTTCAGGACAGCAACGTACATGTTTGCTGCGTTCATCCGGGAGGGATAAAAACTAACATAGCGCGAGACAGTCGCGGTGGAGAAGGTTCACCCGAGGATAAGGACATGAAGTTTCAGCAAATGGCGATCACCTCGCCAGAGTCAGCTGCAGCGCAAATCATCAAGGCCATGGAGAAGCGTAAGAAGCGACTTCTGCTGGGACTGGATGCAAAGCTGGTCACCTTTGCGAGCTGGCTGGCACCTGTTAGCTATCCAAAATTGCTCGGGCTGTTCATCAAGGTCGACTTTTGAAACATCGCCAGCGAGCCGATACGAGAACATTTGTATATGAACAAGCGCTGCTGCTTGCAATCGCGATTGTGATTGCAAGCAGCAGCTGGAGTATGCCCGTGATGGTAGAACCTGGTGTTTCCATAGCACTCGCTGAACAGCGGGCTAAGGTTCTTACGAACATCCGCTACCAGCTTGACCTCAGCATAGAAGGCGATAACAAGGCACCAATACTGGGTAAGGTCGTAATTCATTTTGACCTTGCAGATAACCAGCAACCCTTGCAGCTTGATTTTCAGCAAACACCAGAGCACGTTCAGTCTGTCAGCAACGCACTCGGAGCGATTGACTACGAGTTCAGCAATGAACACCTGATCATTATGCCCGGCGCACTGAAGCAGGGTACTAACCGACTGGAGATAGACTTTATAGCCGGTGAGAACTCCCTCAATCGGAACCCTGAATACCTCTACACCCTATTCGTTCCGGACCGTGCCCGCACCGCCTTTCCATTATTTGATCAGCCGGACCTTAAAGCTCACTACCAGTTATCACTGAGAGTGCCGGCGGACTGGGAGGCGATATCCAATGCTCCGCTTAAGGAGAGGAAGGAAGACGATCAGGGAGTTGTTTACCATTTCGAAAATAGCGAGCTTACCAGCTCTTATCTCTTTTCATTCGTCGCCGGAAAGTTTCAGCGAGTGTCCAGAAACATCGATGGTCGCAAGATCAGCCTGCTGCATCGGGAAACTGACGATGCCAAGGTCGCGCGCAACCTGGACGCCATTTTTACGCTGCATCACGACGCAATTCATTGGATGGAGAACTACACCGGTATTCCCTACCCGTTCGCGAAATTCGATTTTGCCTTGATCCCCAGTTTCCAATATGGCGGCATGGAGCACCCGGGCGCCATACAATATCGAGCCTCGTCGCTATTGCTGGAAGAGTCCCCTACTCAGTCTCAGCTCTTGGATCGAGCAGGACTGATCGCCCATGAGACGGCCCACATGTGGTTTGGCAATCTGGTGACTATGCAATGGTTTAACGATGTATGGACCAAAGAAGTATTCGCCAATTTTATGGCGGCGAAAATTGTTAACCCGGCCTTCCCGACAATCAACCACGAGCTGAATTTCTTGATACGACACTACCCGGGCGCCTACACAGTGGAACGCAGCGCTGGCAGCAATCCGATACGCCAGGACCTGGCCAACCTGAACCAGGCAGGGCAAATGTACGGGCCTATCATCTATAAGAAAGCGCCGATCATGATGCGGCAGCTGGAACTGCTGCTTGGCGAAGTGAGCTTGCGCGCAGGATTACAGAAGTACCTGAAGCGCTTTGCCTTTGCCAACGCCACGTGGCCCGAGCTCATTACTATTCTGGACACGCTATCGGAAAAAGACCTGCATGCCTGGAGTGACGTTTGGGTAAATACGCCAGGCCGGCCTCATTTCCAACTGGCAACGAGCGATCAAAATGGCACAGTGCTGAGCCAAAAAGACCCCGCCGGGCTGGATCGCACCTGGCCCCAGCAGTTTTCTGTCGTATCAGCGACCGTAACAGAGCAGGTAACGAGCGGGACCAATCCGTCTGTACTCCCCACTCCCTGGCTGCAACTAAACTCCGATGGCTTTGGCTATGGATTATTCCCTGTGGACAAACAGCGATGGAGTGATCAAAACCCAAGCGATGAACTGGCCAGAGGCGCACTGCTGATCGATACCTGGGAAAATTTTCTCAATGGAAATTTTAATGGTGCGGGTTCTTACTTCGAAATGCTGCTAGCCCAAACTGTGGCAGAAAAAAACTCACTCATACTGGAGCAGGCTTTAGCGCAAATGTACCGGGTATACGCCAGTTTTCTTAGCATCGATGAGCAAGCCGGGCTCCAAATTTCGCTTGAAAAATTACTGCTCAATCAACTTGAGTCAACCCGCGACGCGGGACAGTCCAGACTCTTTTTTAACGCTTTTTGCAATATAGCCCGCACTTCACCGGGGCTCGCCTATCTGAATGCTCTATGGACTGGTAGCAAGCAACTGGAAACACTGCCGCTCTCTGAAACGGACCTGGTTCATCTGGCTGAAATACTTGCCTTACGCCAGCCAGAGAATGCCGCCAGAATTCTGGCCACACAACGCAAGCAAATCAAAAATCCGGATTTACTCCGGCGCTTTGACTTCGTGACCCCGGCATTATCACCAAAGACCAATGTTCGCGATCGTTTCTTTCACAGCCTGAAGGAGCCGCAAAATAGAACAACAGAGAAATGGGTCCTGGATGCACTGACTTACTTGCATCACCCTAGTCGGCTCGACGAGTCTGAAAAATACATTCTGCCAAGCCTGGAATTACTGGAAGAGATTCAGGTTACCGGAGATATATTCTTTCCCAGTGGCTGGCTCAACAACACTCTGTTGAACTACCGATCGCCAACAGCCGTAAAAACCGTGTATGACTTTTTGGCTCAGAGGCCCGACTACAACCCCCAGCTGCGCATGAAGGTATTACAGGCAATCGACATGGCTGATCGAGCAAGCCATTATCAAATCGGCAATCAGCACACAGACTAATCGCCGGAAAGGATCAGCCAGAGACCAGGATTTTCTCCAGAGCGCTGCGAATATTCAATGGAATTGGCACTGACTTGTCTTTGGCTCGCTCCACGAAGACGTGCACAAAGTGGCCGTTTGCTGCAGCGGTCGAAGCGCCTTTGCGAAAAATAGCGATACCGTACTGCACCGAGCTGGTCCCCAATCTGTCTACCCTCACACCGGCTTCCAATTCATCCGGGTGGGCTAAGGGCGCATGATACGCACAGCCTGAATTGACTACATAGCCCACCACTGAGCCGTCGTTTATATCCAGACCACCCTGCTCAATCAGGTAACGGTTTGCTGCGGTATCGAAGTAAGAGTAATACACAACATTGTTAATGTGGCCATAGATATCGTTATCTTCCCAACGCGTTGAGATGGGATAAAAAATCGGATAGTCATCGCGGGTGGGTGCTAATTCTTTGCTCATGCATACTCTCCGTAGGCAGCCTGGTAAATGCCCAGTGCGTCCTCGTAGCTCACATCCCTGGGGTTATTGACCAGCAGTCGCTGCTGCTCCATCGCGTCTTGCGCCAGCATTTCCAGGTCAGCGGCAGAAACGCCGGCAGCTGCCAGTGTTGCGGGCAATTCCAGATCATCGATCAATTGCCGCATCGCAGCGATCAACGCGGATGCACGGGCTTCCTCGCCATCTACCTGCAGCCCGGGCACAACAAGCTCCGCCAGTTCAGCATAAGCACCGGCCGCTACAGACATGTTGAAATCCATTACCGCCGGCAAGACCAGGGAATTACTGAGCCCATGGGGAATATGGTAGTGGCCACCCAACGGATAAGCCAGCGCATGGACGGCAGCCACCGGGGCATTGGCAAAAGCTTGCCCGGCCATACAAGCCCCTAACAGCATGCCCTCGCGCGCCGCAGCATTACTGCCATCACGCACCGCAGTGCGGATATTTGTCGCCAACAGAGTCAATGCCTGCCGAGCCAGATTGTCTGATATTGGGTTTTTCCGGTGCCGCGAGGTGTAGGCCTCAATGGCATGTACCATGGCATCCACCCCCGTCATCGCGGTAATAATGGCTGGCAGGCCCAGCGTCAACTGTGCATCCAACACGGCCACATCAGGTAATAACACGGACGAGGAAACACCTGCTTTGGTGGTTTCTCCGGTCGTAATAACCGCTACTGGCGTTACTTCAGAGCCCGTTCCAGCAGTCGTCGGCACTAATACTAAAGGCAGACGCTCTCCTTTCACCTGATCAACGCCATACAGAGCTGACAAAGGCTGGTCTGACCCTATCAGGACCGCCGCGACCTTGGCCACGTCCATAGAGCTGCCACCACCAACGGCGATCACTCCATCTACGCCTTGCATGCGCCCAAGCTCCGCCGCAGCAAGCACGGTCGCCTCGGGAGGATCTTCACGTACCTGATCAAAAACTACCGGGTTCAATCCTTTGGCCGCCAATGCCTCGACCACAGGTTGCACCAGGCCTATGCTCATAAGCCCGGGGTCAGTGATGAGAAGTGGTTTTTCTACCCGCAGCCGAGAAAGTTGCCCGGCTACTTCCAGAGCACTACCAAAGCCATTGATGATCTTGCCGACGGTGTTGAATTCAAATCCCTGCATTTTTCCTCTGCACCCTGAAAGAATGTCACGCTGACGCTAATCCATGGTCAACGACCATGCAAGCATCTGTGGCCCTGCCTACACCTGTCAGTTGATCAAGAGAAGCTTGGTTAATCCACTTTCCCTGAGGGTGGCACGCCCCCTAAGACGTCGCCTCCGCCATGTATGGCTTCAGCTCGTTGCGACCCACCACCATGCGATGAACTTCATCAGGGCCATCCGCCAGGCGCAAGGTTCGCTGAGCCATGTACATTCCGGCCAACGGCGTATCCTGAGAAACACCCAGAGCACCAAACATCTGAATCGCCTGATCGACGATGCGGATTGACACGTTGGGGACTGCGGTCTTAATCATGGAAATCCAAATCCGCGCTTCCTTGGGGTCTACATTATCCATCATCCACGCGGTTTTTAGCGTTAGTAATCGGGCCTGTTCGATATCCATACGCGCATTGGCAATGATGTCGATGTTACCACCCAGGCGGGCGAGGTGTTTTCCAAAGGCCTGGCGCGATACAGAGCGCTGGCAGAGCAATTCAAGCGCCTTTTCCGCAGCGCCAATGGCGCGCATGCAGTGATGAATGCGCCCCGGGCCTAGTCGTCCTTGCGAAATTTCAAAGCCACGACCGGGGCCCAGAATAATATTATCCTTGGGCACCCGAACATTATCGAATTTCTGATGCATGTGACCGTGAGGAGCATCATCAATGGCAAACACATTCATAGGGCGAACATTAGTAAATCCAGGCGCATCAGTAGGAACCAGAATCTGCGACTGCTGCACGTGCTTGGGTGCATCGGGGTCGGTCTTGACCATCACGATCATAATTTTGCAGCGAGGATCGCCAGCACCAGACACATAGTGCTTCTCACCATTAATCACCCATTCGTCACCATCGAGCACCGCCTCGGTACAAATATTGGTGGCATCAGACGAGGCTACCCCCGGCTCTGTCATGGCATAGGCAGATCGAATTTCACCATTCATCAATGGCTCCAGCCACTGCTTTTTTTGCGCCTCGGTACCGTACTTGTGCAGCACTTCCATGTTTCCGGTATCAGGCGCTGAGCAGTTAAAGGCTTCCGCGGCCAAATGTGATTTACCCATTTCCTCTGCGAGGTAAGCGTACTCAATAGTATTGAGCCCTGAGCCGCTTTCGCCATCGGTAAGAAAGAAATTCCAAAGGCCACGGGCCCGTGACTTTTCCTTGATGCCCGTCATGATCTCGGTCTGCCGCTCGGTAAAGCTCCAGCGATCACCCACATCAATCTCTTGAAAAAATTCCTGCTCTATTGGCAGTACTTCGTTGTCGATGAAGTCTTTGACTTCCGCCAGCAGCGGCGCCACACGATCACTGATTCCCAGATCCATAGTTCTACCTTTATACGTTTTGAAAGGAAGTGGAGTGTAGCAGCTGCCAAAGCTGATAGATGTCACACAGGCGAAAAATTTCCATGGTTGGCTGCACTCCATAACAACAAAAGCCGGGCAATGCCCGGCCTTTGCTGCGCGGTAGAGAGACCTAGAAGTTCAAGCGAGCATCAAATCCATAGGTAGCAGGAGCACCAAAGTAAGATGCCGTCCAGAAACCAAAGGGAATGGTGTGCTGGCGGTATTCTTCATCGGTAATGTTTTTACCCCATAGACCAAACTGCATGCTCATATCAGAACCAACTTTAACTTCGCTCAGAATCAGGCTGGCGTTGATCGTTTCATAATCGTCGATCTGGCTAGTGGCATTCTGCGTGGGTTCAATATAGGGAACGTACTTATCGTTATAATTCCAGTCGAGGTGGAAATTGAGGCTGCCCCAGTTGCAATTACAAACAGCCCAATCCAGGGCGACGTTGGCAGTATTTTCGGGCGCAAACGGCAAATCCTTGAAGTTCTTTAGATCAACGCCATTCTCTATGAACTCATTATATTCGCCATCCAGGTAGCCGTAATTAACCGAAAAACGCAGGGCGTCTACAACCTGCCAGATGAACTCGACCTCGACTCCCTGAAAAGTCGCCTCACCAGCATTTTCAACATTAGAGGCGGCGCCACCGGAGCCCTCAAGGAACACCGAGACCTGCATATCTTCTATATCGTTCTGGAAGGCTGCAATATTCAGTTGAATACGATCATCGGCCAACCGTGACTTCATACCAAGTTCATAGGACATGACGGTCTCTTCGTCGTAGCCCTGATGGAAAGCGTCACCTGTAGGCGCCTCGCCATTAAATCCACCGGACTTCCAACCTTGGGCAAAGCGCGCGTAGAAATTGATATCGTCATTCAAATCCCATGCGGCCGTAAACGTCCCGGAAGTGTTGTCCCAGGTATCTGAGTCTTTCTCAGAAAACGCACCGACGCCACCGGAAGAACTATTGGGATGGTCAATGTACTGGGAACGCTCTTCTTCTGTGTAGCGCATTCCGAACGTTAGAGTCAGCTGTTGGACAGAAGCAGGTGACCAGTCGGCCTGACCGTAGAAGGCCAGGGAATCGTTATCAAGGCCATAGGTGTTATTGTCCGTAGGGGACCCGAACAAGCCAAAGAAAGTAATCGGATTAACAACATCCGATTCCTCATCAAAGTAGTAAACACCCATCACATAATTGATCGTGTCCGTTGTACCCAACAACTGCAGTTCCTGACTGGTTTGCTCGTAGGTAATATCACGAGCCGAGTGGAACAAATCCATATTGGTACCGTCGATATCGATAAAGTCGCCGTAATCGAGCTCACGATATGAGGTGATTGACTTCAGGGCCACATCTCCCATGACGCCCCACGTGCCTGCATCCCAGTCGAGGGTCAGTGCATGACCGTCAGTCTCAGACACTTCATATTGCGCATAGTCATTGCTGATACTGGAGGCGTTTTTATCCTCAGACACCTGATAGAGGCTCATCAGGTCACCCAGAAAGCCGAGATCCTGAACGTCAAAAAGAAATTGATTTACATCAGTCAACTGGGCCTTGGAAGGCTCCTGGTCACGCTCACTAGAGTCATAGGAATAGCGTGCTCGGAAACTGTCAGTAACATCCCACAAGGCGTCTATTCGCCAAACCTCACTATCAAGATTATTGAATTCATCGCTTGATTTAGGGGTTACAAAAGGATTTAGACCGCCCGTGGGATCGCTATCAACATTGTCGTAAAATCCGTCCCGCTCGGCTTTGGCGTAAGCCAGAGACGCCCGGAAGCCTCCCATGGCGCCTGTATCCAGACGCAGCTTGGCTTGCTGGTAACCCTCGTTACCCACGGATAAGTCTACCCGGCCACCAAAATCCTCTGCTGGCAAGCGTGTGATCAAATTAATGGCTCCACCAACCGTATTTTTACCATAAAGCGTGCCCTGAGGGCCGCGTAACACCTCAACACGTTCAAGCTCAGCAATTTCAAATATTCCACCCAGATTCTTGCCCAGGAACACGCCATCCAGATACATACCAACGGTGGGTTCCCAAGTAACCGCAGGATTAATCGTAACCGCACCGCGGATCGAAATTGTCGCCCCGCTGGTACCGCCGGGTGATTCCACAATTTGCAAGTTAGGAACGAAAGAGGCCAGGTCCTTAATATTGGCGATGCCTTGGGCGTCAATCGCCGCCGTATCGAAGGCGGTCACTGAAATTGGTGTATCTTGCAGTGATTGCTCGCGTTTCTGGGCGGTAACGATCACCTCTTCAAGCTGCGCCATAACGTTACTGGCAGCTAGCCCCGAAGCGAGCAGCACGGCTGCGGGTAACAACTTGCGGTTGCGATATGTAAACATGTGTGAACTCCAAGATTTTTATATCAATAATGTGTCCGGACTCTTCCCTGCGTCCCAATATACGAAATTCCCCTGCCTATTGTGTGTGAATTATTAACAGAGAGGCTCGCTTAGCTTTTATTATTCTCAATAAAAACAGCTAGTTACAAATACCAAAGACGCCACCGCCTGCTAAGAGAGCCTCTGGTCAGCCTATTTGAACCGACTCATGTTATGCATCACGAGGTGCGACAACATGCCGCAGGACACAGGCGGCAAGTATCTATATACTGCCGCCGCTTATTTCAGCCAACTAGCAACCGGAATACTAATGCATCGCACAGCGCTTTATCTGGGAATCATCGTCGTCCTTATTTCCCTGAATGCACAGGCCGATCACATGGAAGAATTAGTGATCAGCGCAAGCCATGACACTCGCACTATCGATATAACCGATGAATTGGTGGTATCTGCTGACGTAGCCCAGTTGCTAAAGAAGGCACCCGGAGCGAACGTGAATAGCAATGGTCCCATTTCAGGAATCCCCCAGTACCGGGGAATGTACGGATCGCGTATTGCCACCTCCCTGAACGGCACCCAATTAGCGCCCTCCGGACCAAACTGGATGGACCCACCCCTGTCCTATGCCCGCAACGGACAACTGGAATCGCTTGAGGTATACCGAGGTATTGCGCCAGTTAGTGTGGCCCAGGAATCCATCGGCGGTGCAATAGACGCACGTTCCAAACGAGGTGAATTTACCAAAAGTCGAGGCTTCAGCCTGAGTGGAAGAGTATTAGCCGGCCTGCAGTCAGTGAATGATGGCTCGCAACTTAGCGCCGCTGCTTATGCATCCAACAACATGCATAAGATCATGCTATCCGGTGTCGCTGAGTCAGGCGACGATGCCGAGTTTCCGGGAGGCGATATCACCCCCACAAAATATGAGCGCCAGCGCTACGATGTCGGCTATGGATTGAAACTGGGTGAACACAGTCTGCAATTTGACTACGGATACAACGATACGGGCGAATCCGGCACGCCAGCACTGCCAATGGATATAGAGGATTTTGGGGGCGACCTCTACGATCTAGGCTACCGATTTGAACGCTCTGGTGAACTGGAGGTCTCCGCCACTGCGTTCTCCTCCAAGCTGGATCACAGCATGACCAACTACCACCTGCGCACCGCCCCCTCGGACAAAAGCCGCTGGCGTCGAAATATTGCCGACAGCGACAATCAGGGCTTCAAACTACACAGCACCATGTACGACTCGCAAGGTAACTGGACGTTTGGCTTTGACGGTTTTAGAGCAATCCATAACTCCGACATAGACAACCCCAACGACTCCATCTTCTTCGTAGTGAACTTTAACGACGCAGAGCGAGAGGTTTACGGTGTGTTTCTCGAACGGGAGCATGAAATTAGCCAGCGCTGGAGCGGAGAGTTCGGTATTCGCTACAACCAGGTGACCATGGACGCAGACGAGGTCGACGGCACACCCGCAAATATGATGCCTCCCGCCGCCATGCTTCGCGATGCATTTAACAACGCCGATAGAAACCAAACCGACTACAACGCCGACCTGGTCGCCAAGCTCTCTTACAAAACTTCACAATCTACAAGTTGGTATGCAGGTTTCGCCCAAAAAAACCGAGCGCCAAGCTACCAGGAACGCTATCTCTGGCTACCTCTGGAAGCTACCGCCGGACTCGCTGACGGCAACACGTACACCGGTAATATCACGCTAGAGCCGGAAACCGCCCGCCAGCTTGATTTCGGTTTGGATTTCAGCAGTAACAACTTCAGTCTGGCACCAAGGATTTTCTATAGTGATGTAAAAGACTACATCCAGGGCACACTCAGCGAAGTCACCCCGGCAGTAATGATGGTGCGGATGATGAACACCATGAATGGAACCAACAATGCCGACCCGCTGCAGTTCAATAACGTAGATGCCACTCTTTATGGCTTTGACATGGACTGGGTCTGGCAATTTTCAGACCAGCTGACGCTCTCGGGTATCGTCAACTACGTCCGCGGTAAGCGCGATGATATTGATGACGAGCTCTATCGAATCGCTCCGCCAAACACCTCAATCCGTCTCGACTATGTCAGTGGTAACTGGGGGGCAGGTATCGAGAGCGTGCTTTACAGCGCACAGGACAAGGTGAGTGATACCAATCGTGAGCTGGAGACTGCCGGCTATGGCTTGTTGAATTTAAGTGCCACCTGGCAGGCGACACAGCGGCTGCAACTCGCTGCAGGCGTAGACAATGTGCTAAACAACGAATTCCTCGATCATATGACGGGTTACAACCGAGCTCAAAACCCTGATATTGCACTGCGAGACAGATTACCCGGAACGGGCACTAACGTTTTCGCGCGGTTAAGCTATACTTTTTGACCGGAAGTTGTAAAATCCTGCCGCGATTCAACACCAATCACGGACAGCGGATCAGGGTGAATAATTACTTCGGCCCCGGGGTAAGCTCGCACAACCTCGCCTTCAACTTCGTCAGCGATTCGATGAGCTTCCAGTAGACTAAGATCGTCGTCCAGCTCAATATGCATTTGTACAAAAACTGCCGTACCTGAGCGCCGCGTGCGCAAATCGTGAACCCCCCTTACCTCCCGATGAGCGAGCACCGTGCGCTCAATCGCCTCACGATCTTCGTCTGGTAATTCCCGGTCCATCAGATGATCAAAGGCGTGGCTAATAATCTCCCAGGCGCTGTAGAGAATATAAAACGCGATAGCCATGGCAAACAGGGCATCGAATCCTGGCCAGCCCCAATGCGACAGCCCCAGCGCCAGTAAAACACTGGCATTGACCAACAAGTCCGTGCGGTAGTGCAAAGCATCAGCCCGAATGGCCGTGGAATCCGTTCGTAAGATGACATGACGCTGGAAAGTGAGCAGCAACAGAGTCATGGCAATGGAAAATACCATCACCCACATTCCCACCTTGAAAGACTCCATAGGCACCGGAGCCAACATCCGCTGCGCCGATTCATACATCAAAAATAGCGAGGAACCGGTAATGAGTGCCGCCTGTCCCAAACCCGCCAAAGCTTCTGCTTTACCATGCCCGAAGCGGTGCTCATGGTCTGCCGGAGACAGGGCGTGGCGCACTGCAATAAGATTAACCAGCGAGGCCAACGCATCAAGACCCGAATCGACCAAGGTGGCCAACAAGCTCACAGATCCAGACTGTTGCCAGGCGATCAGCTTGGCTACGATCAATACCAGGGCCACCGAAACCGAAGCATAAGTCGCCAAACGCATCAAACGCGCCGACTCTTGCGGCCCAGCTCGCTGGGCGACTTGTGACTGGCTCATAGCTTAGTGCGCTGCACCTGATCAGGCATCCATTTGCGAAGCCGGGCGGATGAACAAACCCTCTGCACTAGCGGTGACCTCACCGTTAACCCTCATTTCACCGCGACTGAATTGCTTGCGCCCGATGTTTTTGTCAGTGACTGCCCATAACTCTATAGGACAATCCAGGGGGGTGTGCTTGTGGTATTTTATCGTCAATGTACCGGTAAAGCCCGCAGAACCTGAGACGACATTAGCCATGGAAAGCATTTCATCAAAGACCGCAGCAATAATACCGCCATGAACACAGTCCGGTGGCCCTGCGTAGGTCGGCGAGAACACGGCTTCGCCTCGCACTTCATTACCGTCGCGCCACATTTTTATGGGGGGGGCTACAGGATTTCGAGTGCCGCTGACTGGGCTATATGGCATGCAGCGCGTTAGATCATCGTCCATCCAGCCCACTCCGGATGTATCGCTGGCGATAGATATCGTAGACCAACCCTCCCCTTGCCGCAGATAAGGCGCCAAAGAAGCCATTGCAGCGCGGATGTGCTCAGTCGCCTCAGCCAGAACGTCATCGGGCGCGTGACTGCAACGCAACAGATTGATCAGCTCTCCGGCCTCGGAACTGATGGACTCAACAAGCTCCTTGTCGCCCACTTCAGCGTCTTGATGAAACGTCATAGTGCATTACTCCAGAAAAGTCCGTCAGGGTAAAAGAAGTTGGAATTACTGCGCGTCTAATGCCGATCAGAGTCTGCAGGCCTGTACAGGATAAAAGTGGCATCGCTTGCTTCGGGTAGAAAAAGAGAAACACAATAATACGGAACATGCATCGCAAGTGAGCGACCGAAGCGAGCAGACCAGCATTGAGAATCCAATGTATCAGTGTAGAAAAGTTTGCCTGATGTTCAGTAGTCTCATGGCCAAAACGCCACGATAGGCAAGGCAGTTTTACTCAAGTGCCACCCACCACTAACTCTTGGCGCTTTTCGCGCTTAAAATTGAAATGGGAGGTGGATAGGTCACTGGGCGCTTACTCCCCAACAGGGGTTCAGCAGAAGCGTGAACAAAGGTCAAAACTTGCAAGGGTATTTCGCCCAGGAACACAGGGGTCGTCTGGGGCCTCTGGTAATCTTGTCCGCGAATAGCTTCGTACTGAAGGTTCATTTCTCCGATTAGCGCATCTCGCACCTCTCTTTCTTCTCCACCCGTTGTGACGCCGTCATGAAACTGGTGGAACGTGCCCTCGCCCAGCAGTGAAACATGCACTACGCGGGGATACTCGAGCACACGTCTGTATAAATCGAGGTTCACCAAACCTCCCCCTCGCAAGTTGAAGCGAGTGTCAAGGCCGCCAAGGGAGGCCCAAATTGCTCGGGGGACACTAATACAATTACTCTCGCTGCACGGGCGAAAGAAGCCATCATCACAGGAGCCGCTAAAACAGGCGATATCGAACAGTTCATATCCATTGTTTCGCCAGTCAATGGAGGCAATGAGCGCTTGATCCTGCTCTTTCCCGTACCCATCTTCTACTGCTTCTTGCTGAACTTGCTCGCCAATGTGATAACCGGGCACTGTAACGACGGCCCTGTCATCTATTCGATGCCCACGTAGAATATTTTTGACCAGACCGGGGGTCACCATTCTCGCCCCATCAATCATGACACACACGTACTGACCCAGGCTTATGCCCACGCCGTGATTAATAGCATGCACCGGCGTCGGTTCGCGCTCTGCTCGTAAATGGTAGCTAAAATTCTTTGGCAGACCTGCAATGAATGCGGAACTGAGATTATTGGCGGATTCATTCTCCACCACGATAACTTCATAGTCGGCTTCGCTCGCGCCTCGCTGAAATTTAGCACTGAGGGAATGTAAGGTGTTCTCGGCCTGCTGAGGCATGTCATAAACGATAACGACGAAACTGACTAAGGGAGCCCCACCAGTATTAGAGCGAAGCTCCGGGGTCTCTCTGGACGTTATTAACTTTCGTATTTGCGTAAGCATGCAAGTCTCAACTCTATCGAGTGGAACTCCATTTTCCTGAAGTCCTACGAATTTTCCGTCCACTTTCCTTTAGATGGCGGGCTTTACTGCATTTAATTCCAAAATGCTTCTGGTGGTGAATTTTTCCTTCAGTAGCACCATCTCCCTGGTCGCCACAACAAGATTCACTCTACTTAAAAAACATTCTCAGCCTAATCAGGCAAACTACCTGCCTAAGCACATTCCAGGGAGTTCAAAGCCCCTCGAATCGGCCGGCTACATGCGCTTAATATCCGATTTTGATCGGACCATGCTCTTATATTTTGAACTGCACTGTTCCAAGTATATAGATTGAACGCATTTCGCGCCAATAGCGGGATTGTATCCCGCAAGGGAGCTACTCAGAGCAGAAAAATCTGCAACAACGCATCAAACCGTATCATCAGGCCAAAAAGGCCTACCCTGGTTAGTCAGGCGCTTGGTGCGCTTTTGGGCGAATTCCAGAGAATCTTGCAAAAAGCTTACCGATTGCGGTGAAATTTCCCCAATCAACGTCGGCTCCCGCCGCAAACTGTGAAAACCTTCAGGCCAGTAACTGTGCAGCTGTATGCGGTGTTTCTCAATCTCGGCCTCGCGCTCCTCGTAGGATGAAGTCGTCACCCCGCCATGATACTGGTGGAACGATCCCTCTCCGGGTGTCACAAACAGGCGAGTGTCTGGAAGCATCCCCAGGCTGCGGTACATATGCAGATTAATACTGCCACCACCAGGCAATTGGAAGTCCGTATTAGCAAATCCTATCGCCGCGAAATTGTCAGCCGATGCAAAAATACAATTACATTCCATAATTGGCTGCAAATAGCCACGACGGTTGGCACCACTGAAAGTCGAAATACGAAACAGCTCGTGACCATCTGCCTCCCAGTTTACCGACGCCAGTAACTGTTGTTCAAAAGCCAGTTGGTCTTCCACCCCATCCACCATATGCTGTTCATCATTCCCCAGATGATAGCCGGGCACTGCCACGATAGCGCCGGGGGTGATCGCGTATGCCATTAATGCGTTTTGAATAATGCCGGGACTAACCATTCTGGCACCGTCAATCATCAGGCAGATCAAAGGTGCGCGGCACAAAGCAAACGCTTCATTGACCGCATAAACCGGAGTAGCAGCGGATTCCTGGCGCAGTAAATAGCGGAAGTTCGACGGCAGGTTCTGCACGAAAGATTCTCGCAGGTTAGCGACAGAGCTGTTCTCCATCACAATAACTTCGTAGTCTTCCTCGCTGACACCACGCTGGTAATCCGCATACAGCGAACGTAAGGTATTCTCCAGTTGGCCCGGCATTTTATAGCCGATAACGATAACGGAGACTTTGGGTGTTGGTGCGAGGCTCATGACTGCTCAATGCGTAGGAGGCAGGGGGCGAAACAGTACCAATTATTAAGCCGGGATGATACATTGAGCCCGCTATTTTGGGCATTACAGGGCCAGATTAAATCCGTGGACATCAGCAACGATATCATCGAAATTATCAAAACCATCCGCAAGCATCAGGGCTTTCGCGAGGACGCATTTGACCTCAGCGCTGCGCTCTACGATGACGGGCTGGGCCTGGATTCACTGTGTGTAGCAGAACTGTCTGCAGTACTTGAGAAAAAGTACGGCAAGGATCCCTACACCAGTGGCATACTGCCCCAGACCGTGCGGGATATCGTCGACTTTTACAGCTGACCTCAAATGATCGCCTCCAGGCTTAATGCTGCGCTCCAAAAAAACGCTCAGCGACCCTTCCTGATAACTAGCAAGATCCAATGGAATTACGCCCAAGCACACCAAGCTACTGGGCAACTGGTACTCACTCTGCGCGAGTCTGGTGCACGGCGACTCGCCTGCTACCTTCCTGACTCCCCGGAACTGGTATTGCTGGTTGTCGCTGCTGCGTCAGCCGGTCTCCCACTGGCTATTATGAATCGCGATTACAATCACGAACAGGTCTCGGCACTAACCGCCGAACTCGATATAGACCTGCTTTTCACTGACACTCCGTTGCCCGCTTCTCTATCCTGCCGGCAACTCGCAATGCCAGCGGCAGACTCATATGTAACGACCCAAGATGCTGCGCTTGCGGAATTACCTGAACTCGATGCCGAGTTACTGATTTTCACGTCGGGCACCACCGGGCAACCTCGCTGTGTGCGTTATCAATGGTCTGACCTGTTAGCGCAGGTCAGTGACCGCCCCAGCCAGGATGACGAACGCTGGCTGCTCGCTTATAAGCTCAATCATTTTGCGGGCATCCAGATGCTGGCGCATATCCTGTCCAGCCAGGGTTGTCTGGTGCTCGCGGACTCGACTCGGGTAGCTGATGCAGTCACCGCGATGATCTCCCGCAACGTCAGCCATGTCAGCTCGACGCCCACGTTCTGGCGCTTTGCCCTGGCGCTGATGGCCCGCGAAAAAGATCTGCCGCTCCTACGGCACATTACCCTGGGCAGCGAGCCGGTATCCGAACACCTACTGGGGCAGCTGGCGGCACTGTTCCCATTAGCGCGCATCGTGCATATTTACGCCCTCACGGAAGCCGGTTCGTGTATTTCAGTCAGTGACGGCAAAGCCGGGCTGCCCGCATCTATACTCCAGCGCCCGGACAACGCAGCAGTGCAGTTTCGCATCGTCGATGACAAACTCCAGGTTAAGACCCATCACGGCATGCTCGGCTACCGCAACGCGCCCGATTCACAACCCAGGGGCAAAGACGGCTGGCTCGCCACGGGCGACCTGGTGAAGATTGAGCAGGATCGCATTGTATTTATGGGGCGAGAGTCAGAGGTCATCAATGTTGGCGGCGTCAAAGTCCACCCTTTGGAGGTCGAAAATATCGTCTCCGCTTTGCCTGGAGTAAAGCTGACGCGAGTTTTCGGCCAGGACAACCCTATTATGGGTCAGATAGTGGCTGTGGATCTGGTGCTTGACGAGGGGTTCGACGCTGAAGCGGTCGAAGAGGCAGTGCGAGCGGCCTGCCGCAGCCTGCCCAGACATAGCATGCCGCGCAATGTGACGATTGTTGATAGTATCGATACCAATAATTTTAAGTTGACCAGGCGAGGAAGCGAGACAGCATGAAAGTCGTGGCAGTAAGTGGCGGTAGTAAGGGTCTGGGGGCTGCCATAGTGCAGTCCTTCCTCGACAGCGGCTACTGCGTTGCCAGCTTCAGCCGCCGGGGCACATCGAAAACGGAGGAATGGCAGCAGCAGTTCCCGGATAGATTCCTGTTCGTAGAAATGGATCTGACGGACAGTGCTGCCTGCAAGGCCTTCGTCAGTCGGGTAGAAGATACGCTGGGGCCCATCGAGGTTCTGGTCAATAACGCAGGCATGGCTCATACCAGCCTGCTACCGTTAATCGATGATGACGCTATCGATAATCTGGTCGATCTCAACCTCAAAGGCACCTTCAGACTCACCCGGCAGGTGTCGCGCAGTATGCTATCCCTGAAGCGCGGCCGAATCATTAATATATCTTCCATTATCGGCTTATCCGGTTACCGAGGTCTCTCAGTTTACGGAGCGACTAAAGCAGGCTTAGACGGCTTTACTCGAGCGCTGGCGCGAGAATTGGGTGCGCGCAACATCACAGTCAACTCGGTAGCACCGGGTTACCTGACCACGGAAATGACCGAGGAGCTGAACACTGCCCAGAGCCAGCAAATAGTCAAGCGCACACCGCTGGGTCGGCTAGGCGATCCGGCAGACATCACTGGCCTGATTCTTTTCCTCTGCAGCGATCAAGCTAACTTCATTACTGGGCAGGTGCTGGTAGTGGATGGCGGCATTACCTGCTGACCAGATCGGGACACAAACTGAAAATGGCAAACGTAACCCCCAGCATTAGCAGCGGTGACCCCACCGAGCACTACGATACTGTAGTGGAGGCTTGGGATCACTTACTCGGCGAAGACCTGCACTATGGTTATTTTCGCGTGGGTGATGAATCGCTAACTCATGCTACTGACGCACTGACCAATGAAATGTTATCCCTGGCACAATTGGATGCCGGGCTAGAAGTCCTGGATATTGGCTGCGGTACGGGCAAAGCCGGCTGTCGTATCGCCAGTGAGCACCTGTGCCAGGTCATGGGCGTATCGCCCAGCAGCGCCTGTATAGGCCGCGCATCTGCTCTTTCTGAATCACTCGGCTTGTCTACCACTGCACAATTCCAGCACGGCGATGGCACGCAGTTGCAATTTGATGATCACAGCTTTGATCGGGTTTGGGTGATGGAGTCCTCCCACTTAATGGATGACAAACTGGCGCTGCTGAGCGAGTGCTCCCGAGTGTTAAAACCCGGCGGTCGCATGGTGTTATGTGATGTCATGCTGCGAGCCAAACTAAGCCTGCCGCAAGTTATCTCGCGCCGGGACGAATTTCTTATTCTCAAAGATGCTTTCGGGCGCGCCAAAATGGAAACCCTGTCGTTCTACCAGGATCAGTTGGAAGGCCATCAACTACACGTGGAGCACGCCAGGGACATCTCACGGGAAACTCTGGCCACTTTTGGCCACTGGCGGACAAACGCCCAGAATAATCGTGTTCGGGTAGAGCAACATATAGGAAAAGCCGCCTCTCGCCGGTTTCTTGCCTCCTGCGATGTACTAGAAAGCCTCTGGCTAGAAGGCATCATGGGCTATGGGATTGTCGCCGCATATAAAGCTGCCTAAAACTGAAAGTAGAGAAATTCGCTCGCTTTCGAAATCATCATCACAGAGATTACGAAAATAACCACCTGTAGCAACAATACCGACTTACCTGGTTTGAACCGGTCTTTCAGATCCATGCTATTGGGAGCCAGGGCGACAATGCCGATGAAAAACAGGACCGCTAACGTCAACACCCAAGTCGCCCATTGATCCCTCTGCACGGGGCTAGATGCCAGATTGAAATACCAGGGTGCATCCGACCCCATAAGCTTAACCGCGGCTACACTAAATGTGTTTTCCGTGAAGCCCAGCATACCCTTGTAGATTTTAAACACATCTGACCAATCCGTGGCTCTGAAAATCACCAGTGTGAAACTGAAAAAATGGAAAGTGATCAACCAGCCAAGCCAGTTGGACATCTTGATACCTGTCTTGCGCCACAGGTGGTTGACCACAATAGCAGCGCCATTAAGCATTCCGAAAACCACAAAAGTCCATGCGGAACCATGCCAGATACCGCTGACTATCATGGCAAGAAAACTCGCTGCCATGCCGGCTTTGAAGTTGAGCTCTGGAAAAGAACGCAGGATCGTCTTGTAAATATAAGTGTTGATAAAACGCGTAAGCGTAATGTGCCAGCGCTGCCATAGGTTGATGATGCTAGTCCCCTTGTAGGGGCTGCGAAAGTTAACAGGCAATTCAATATTGAACATCAAGCCCAGGCCTATCGCCATATCAGAGTAGGCAGAAAAATCAAAATAGAGCTGAAATGTGTAGCTGTATTGGACCAGCCAGGCCTCAAGTAAATTGAGCGTCTCGGCAGAATCAAAGCCATGATTGACAAGGATTTCAAACGAATCGGCAATGACCACCTTCTTGAACAGGCCCACGCTGAACACAAAAGTACCGAGGATAAAATTGCGAGTATGAAAGCGTCGATTATCTGTGGCACGGAACTGGGGCATCATTTCCCGATGGTGAACGATCGGGCCAGCGATCAGCTGCGGAAAGAATGATACAAACAATGCATAGTCGACCGGGTCCCGCTCCCTTAGACCCGTCCGATAACAGTCCACAATAAAGGCAATCTGCTGCAGGGTAAAAAAGCTGATGCCCAACGGCAGCGCCAGTCTCAGATAATCCAACTCAACACCGGGAAGAAGATTCACGTTGAAGATAAAGAAATCCATGTACTTGTAATACGCCAACAACGCTACATTGAGGCAAACGCCGAGAATCATCAGTCTTTTCTTGGGCGGGATAATCTCTCTCGAGCGGCCGTATGACTGGATTTTTCCAGCTATCGTGTAATTCACTACGATAGAGCCCAGTAACAAAGGCAAATAGATTGGGTTCCACCAGCCGTAGAACAGCCAAGACCCGCCTAGCAAAAATAACTTCCCGGCTCGCGAATAATCAAGGTGATTGAGCGCGTAATAGCCCAGCAATACCAGCGGCAGAAAGGCAAAAATAAAAATGTAGGAATTAAAAAGCATTCAATTGTCACTTCGGGGCGCTAGTGTGGCGCGAGGCGCTCCATTCATAGGAATGGATCTGGCAAACCAGCATTTCCACACAATGCTTTTCTGATTATGTCGGCGAGTATAATCTTCCGCGCGGCTTGTGACCATCATTCGCCGCTTGTAACTGGAGTCGTCGATTATATAAAGATGTGACAATTACTGTATACTGCCTAGCGTGACTTTTGCGTAACTCATACTCTGCCGGCAATGCGATCAAAAACCTATCTAACACTGTTTTTGGCTATGGCCCTAATTGGCTTTAGCTGCGTTGCAGTATTCAACTACGTTGTCGACCCCTACCGTTTTTTTAACTCAACCGACCGCCCGGGAATCAACGAGTATCGGCAGAAATTCTTTTATGGCCAGCATGTTTCCAAGCCTTATGCTCTGAGAGAGCTTGCACCTGAAGCAGTGATTCTAGGCGTCTCCCGCGCTGGGTCATCCATGGCCACGGATCACCCCGGCTGGAACGGCGCCCCCGTTTATAACTATTCAATAGCCGGCAGTACTGCCTACTTGATCTGGAGAAACTATCAACACGCGAAAGCCAGCGGGGAGCTCAAGCAAGCGCTGCTGATGCTGGATTTTTATATGTTCAATATACATAGGGAGCAGCGTCCCACGGCCGGCGTTATACCTACTTACGAGGAACGCCTCGCTGTTACTCCGGAATTCAAAAAGAATAGTGGCTACCCTGTTCGACTCTTTAAGGACACGCTGACATCCTTGATTTCGTTCGAGATGCTGCATGAGAGTTGGAACACAGTCCTGGCGCAGTCCCGTATTGCCCGTAAAGAGATACCCAAGTCAACTCTGACTCCCACCGGATTCTGGATTACTGATCCAAAACCCAAGGCGCCTCAGCGTGCAGCCTTCCGGCAGATCGAGCAGCAATATATGACTTTTACCTGGTTCCCGCGCCCGGACCAAAAGTTCGCATTACATAGGGCTGACGAATCCTCTAACCTGGTTTATCTCCAGAGAATACTGGCCGACGCTTATAGTGAGGGTATCGACGTAAAACTTGGCTTCATGCCCTTTCATGCCAGATTGGCGGAATCCATGCGCGCGGTTGATCTGTGGGATGACTTTGAACAGTGGAAAAAAGAGGTTGTGCAATTAGTGGAGAAGGAAGCCGCAAAAGCCGGACAGTCGCCATTCCCGCTGTGGGACTTCAGTGGCTATAATTCAATTACCACCGAGCCAGTACCCGCAAAAAAAGACAAGACCAGCCGCATGCGCTGGCACCTGGACACATCACACGTAAGCCGGGCTACAGGTGATTTGATTCAGACCGTTTTATTGGGTGTCGACGGTGAGCGCGTTCACGATTTTGGCCAGAAAGTAGATAGCCGTACTATCGATGCGCATTTAAAACGCTCCCGCATTGACCGGGAGCGCTATGCGAAATCGTTTCCAAAAGACCTGCAAGAGGTTCGAGAGAAAGCAAAAAAGACGAGTGCCTGGCGTAAATAGCCGATTATTCTGAGGCCGAGACGTTTACCAGTCACCAAACTCTTCCAGCACCCGTTTCGCCTTGGCGTAAAAAAGATTGATGGTATTTGCTTCGTCAATGTCGAACTCTCCGAGGTCGATATCCAGAGACTTTTCAACTTCCAGTACCAGACTGATGCCAGCCAGTGAATCGAGGCCATAATCACCTAGGTCCTCGTCGTCACTAATTACCACGTCTTCTGTCTTTTTCAGCACCTTTTTGATGCCAACCTTCACAGCTTCCCGGAATTCATCCAGTGTGAACATAAAACCCCTCGCTTTTGCACTTGTTAAACATCATAAACGCTCAAGTATCGATGTGGCCCATGACAGCCCTACACCAAACCCCGAAATAAGAATCGTTTTCTCCCCTGTTTCCATATACTGCTCTAACATTAATGGAATCGAGGATGATACGGTATTGCCTATTTCCGCAGCCAGGAATGGAGCCTTATCGGCTTCCACACCCAGTGCAGTAATTAAGTTATCCACGATGTATTTACTGCCCTGATGCAGGAGGTAAAGGTCGACCTCACTCTTCTCCAGTCCATTCTGCTCTAGACACTGTTCGATCTGCGCGGGCACTTTAGTGACCGCAAACTTGAACACATTGTTTCCCAACATTGAGAGTACCCGAGTATCCTCGTTGACTTTGATCGAATGCGACAATCTGGCATTGGTAGAAAATGTGGACTTGCGAGAAATGAATATCGGTTGAGCCGCAATATAAGTCACTGCGGCAGCATCTCCAAACAATAGTTCAGTATTGTAGTCCAGCGGGTCAATTACCTTCGAATAAGGATCAGCGGTAAA